>SAMEA104315424__coassemble_409_pt1 | contig 43647 bp, 36 predicted proteins | sample SAMEA104315424__metabat2_low_PE_030 | metagenome-assembled genome bin SAMEA104315424 (sample SAMEA104315424) | gut metagenome | biome: Monkey gut; feature: monkey-associated habitat; material: faeces | place: China | collected 2013 | reverse complement strand
CTGACATATCTATTGCAGGCATTTCGAAAAGATTCCATTTCGCTTCGCTCCATTACATCTTTTCTGCATACCTGCCTACACACATCAAATTCCTAACGGAATTTCATCGCATCTTCTTCGGGACAACTTGTATATCATTTCCTAAAATAAATATAAAAATCGGTGTTAATGTATTTTTAATGGATTTAATTGGTGTTTTTTTTGATTACGTTGTGGGGGATTGATTTTGGTGGGGTGGTGGGGGTGGTTTTGGTTATGTAGGGGAATGTTTGTAACTTTGTTGGGAGTTTTCGAATTATATTATTTGACGTATGACGAAAGAAGTGGCTGTGTTGGTTCCGATTTACAGGGACGCGCTTGGTGAGTATGAGGAAGTTTCGTTGCGAAACATCGTGACGGTGCTGAAAGACTATCCAATTTATTTTGTGAAACCTGCCTCGCTGGAGTTGGCTGAGGTGGGGAAGATGTTTCCGCAGGTGAAGCAGGAGTGTTTCGACGACAGTTTTTTCACCAACATTCACGCCTACAACACGCTGATGCTTTCCACTGCTTTCTATGAGCGTTTTTCACGCTTTGAGTACGTCCTGATTGCCCAACTCGATACTTATATTTTCCGCGACGAACTCCACCAGTGGTGCGCCAAAGGCTACGACTATGTGGGCGCGCCGTGGATAGTGCGCGACATCTACCGCAATCCGCTCATGCGTCTGTGCTCAAAAATCAAGAAATGCTATTGCGACATCACTGGCAAACCCAATTCGCAAATCACCGGCAATAAGGTGGGCAATGGTGGACTTTCGCTTCGAAAGGTGGAGTCGCACATTCGTGCCACTAAGCAGCTGCGCGCGCTTATCGAGCAATATCTGTCGCACGAAAAGTATCATTTATTTAACGAAGACGTGTTTTTCGCTATCGAGCCTAACCGCAATGGGCTTGATTTCAAATACCCCGACCATATCGAAGCCCTGAAATTCAGCTTCGACAAACACCCAGCCTACTGCTACAAGAAAAATGGCAATCAACTGCCTTTCGGCTGCCACGGCTGGAACAAAAAAAGAATGATTAAATTTTGGAAAAAAATCATTCCAGAAATTAGAGGTTAAAAGATTGATTACAAGCTAAAAAGCATTCGTCTTAACTTCTTTAACTTCTTAACTCCTTAACTTCTAAAAAAAAACTAATCTCTGACGAAAAAATCATTTTTTCGTTGACCACATGGTCACTTGGCGAGCTGAATCCACATAGTAGCGATCTTCTTCGGTGAGGTTCGCAGAATCTTGATACCATGGCAGGTGGAGAAGGCTGTATGGCTCAGCCATGCGGTACGACTCCAGCGACACACGGCGGCTCAACCCGATGCGAGGGCGATAAAGCGAAAAAGTGGTGTCGATAGGCGCACGGTAGAGCACAAGACCATCTTCCTCGGTCTTTTCCTTAAAATATTTACTTTCGAAGTCGATTGCCGCCTGCTTGTGCTCGTAGCAGTCGGGCAAGTCGGTGATGCGAATCGACGGAGCGATTTTAAACGCCTTTTGTCGCTTGTTTTTCAGGATATGGAACATGCGCTCCACCACGTCGGCAGGACATTCGGGCGAGAGTTGCACATCGGGGTCGGTGTAGATGTAGTAGTCGGAGCAGAAACGCTTGCGCACTGGAGCGTATTTCCACAGCGCCTTGAATCCGTAATTCTTGGGCAAACGAATCACCTCAAATTCGCAAGTGTCGTACCACTCCAGCAGTGGGGGATAGGTGCTCTGATTGTCGAGAATCACGATATTCGTGTAGCCGCGCGAGGTGAGCGAGTCGATGAGTTTCTTCAGCATCGTCAGGCGGTTGTAATTGTTGATAATGATGGGAATATCGTGCGCGTCGCTGATTTTTGATGGGCACAGGCGTTCCATCAGGTAGAAATAATTAGCACGAATCACATCCTTAGTGTGTCCAAAAAGTTCCATTAGCGATAGTTTGTAAAAATAACGGTGCAAAAATACCATATTTCTCTCAAGTAATCAAACTTAATTGTAAAATACTGCGTAGGGGCGAACTCGGCTTCGCCGTCGGCTGTTTTTCGGCTGTTTTTTTATAGATAATGGCAGTAGTAAAATGTTGTGGAATAGGGGATTGGGTGACGTTCACGTTTTTAACATTTATTTTTAACATTTTTGTAATAAAAAATGGTTGTAATTGTTTTTGAAGAATGGTTTAAAAAGCTTAATTTTGTAGATAGTTTTATTAGACTAATATAACCGATTCAATGAACAGCAATACTACTACATATTGCCAATCAAGGTCAATAGCAAAATCAAATCAATTAACAACTAATAACAACTTTCTATGATGCATTTTAAACACGCGTTAAAATTCGCATGGTTGCTCGTTATGCTTGTGCTCACCACTTCGGTAGCGGCGCAGGATAGAGTGACAGGTACCATTTTCGAAAGTGACGGCAAAACGCCTATGATTGGCGCCACCGTTATGGAAAAGGGTACTAAAAACGGTACAAGCACCGACATCGACGGACACTTCTCTCTGAAGGTGAACGGCAAGAATGCTGTGCTTGTAGTAAACTCTGTGGGTTACAAAACCAAAACAGTGAAGCCTGTGAATGGTAAAGTGACTCTTACAATGGAAGAATCAAGCAAGATGCTCGAGGGTGTGGTAGTTACTGCATTGGGTATCACTCGCGAACAGAAGTCGCTGGGTTACGCTGTCTCCAAAGTCGACAACTCCGAACTCACCAAGACTTCAAGCGGTAACTGGCTGAACGGTCTGGATGGTAAGGTGGCTGGTTTGAGCCTCACTGGCGCAAACTCTGGTCCTACCGGTTCGGTGCGCGTTGTGCTCCGTGGCGACCAATCGCTCAACTATGGTGCCAACGAAGCCCTCTTCGTTATCGACGGTGTGCCTGTAACCTCTGGTGGCACTTCATCAGGTAGCGGTAGTAGCTACTCCAACAACGATGCCCCAGTCGATTTCGGTAACGCCGCTTCCGACCTCAACCCTGAAGATATTGAAAACGTGAGTGTGCTGAAAGGCCCTGCCGCTACTGCGCTTTACGGTAGCCGTGCAGCTAACGGTGCTATCATCATCACCACCAAGAACGGTCGCCAACGCAAGGGTGTGGGTGTGTCGATCAACTCTTCAATCGTATGGGAAAAGGCAAGCTACTTCCCCGATTTCCAAAAGGAATACGGTCCTGGTGGCGACCTCGGTTACAAGGACTTCTCTATCTGGAACATCGCAGCTGAAGACGCTCCCGACGGCGTGGCTGTGACCCGTAACTACTCTCGCTACGCATTCGGTGCAAGATACGACGCCAACCAAATGCGCTACCTCTACTCTTCTCGCAACTGGGAAGACGGAACCTATGAAAAGAAACCATGGGTTTACCAAGACGACTGGTTCTCTGGTATTTTCGAAACCGGTGTGACCTACAACAACACCATCACCATCGATGGTGGTAACGGCAAGGGCTCAAGCGCGCGTTTGTCAATCACCGACACTCACAACGATTGGATTCTCCCTAACACTGGCTACCAAAAGCAAACAGTGAACTTCTCTGGTACTACCCAACTCAACAAGTGGGTGAAACTCAACGCTAAAGCCACCTACACCCACAAGTCGTCCGACAATATGCCTGTGGCTGGTTATAGCGCATCCAACCCAATGTACTTGCTCGCATGGGGCTTCTCTTGTAACCCTATTCAAGACTATAAGGACGAATATTTCCAAGGTCGCTTCACTCGCGAAAACGTGGAAAATGGTTACACCATCAACCCTTCAAACACCTACAACCCTTATCGCATTCTTTACGAAGCACTCAACGGCAACAAGAAAGACCGTATCTACGGTAACGTGTCGCTCAACATTAAGCTTCCTGTGAAGGGTTTGACTCTCGACCTCAGAAGCGGTCTCGACATCAACGACGAATTCCGCCAGCTGCAACGCCCATACTACTCTCCAGGTTATGAAAAAGGCTACTATCGCGAACAGACTATCCGCGACTACGAGTACAACCACGACTTCCTGCTCCGCTACGTGAACAACGAACTCGTGAACAAGAAACTCGGCATCACCGTGGCATTCGGTGGCAACAACATGACCCGCAGATGGTATCGCTCTTACATCACCCTCAGCGAACTTGGTGAACCAGGCGTTTACAATCCTAACAACACTCCTGTGGGTGTGAACCCAACTCCTTACAACAACAAGTCGAAAAAAGAAGTGAACAGCTTCTATGGTATGGCATCGCTCAGCTGGGCCGACACCTACTATCTCGACATCACCGGCCGTAACGACTGGTCGTCAGCTCTCGGCCCCGGTCACTGGTCATTCTTCTACCCATCAGTAAGTGCAAGTATCCTCGTGGACAAGGCACTCAACCTCAAGAAGCACGCTAAGTGGGTGGATATGCTGAAGGTTCGCCTCTCTTGGGCAAACGTGGGTAACGACACCAGCCCATACACTTTGAACGACACTTACACTCGCTCTGCCACTTATTTTGGTGGTTACACCGTTCCAGGCAGCATTTCTAACCCATATATCAAGCCTGAAAATGTGGAAAGCTGGGAAATGGGTCTTGAGACCATGTTCTTCCAAAACCGCTTCGGCCTCGACGTGGCTCTCTACACCTCTTCAACCACCGACCAGATTATCTCTGCCGCTACCGACGCTATCATCGGTGCCACTTCTATGAAGATCAACACTGGTGAGATTCGCAACCGCGGTATTGAAATCGGCTTGCATGCTGTGCCAGTGCGCGCTAAAGACGTGCAATGGAGCATGGACATCAACTGGAGCCGCAACTGGAACAAGCTCGTGAGCTACCAAGAAGGTTGGGATCCAAAAACTCCACTTCAATTAGGCAACAATGGTACCACCATCGGTAACCGTGTGTATATCTACTCTTACGTAGGTCAACAAATGAACGTGATTTATGGTAAGGGCTACCAACGTGCTCCTGAAGGATCAACCTACACCGACGAAAACGGCAACACCGTGGACTGTTCAGGTCAAATTCTCGTGAATGCCAAGAATGGTTATCCAGTGCTCGACCAGAGCCCAACTCGTCGCATCGGCAAGGTGGCTCCAACATGGCGTGGTGGTATGACCCAGAAGCTCCGTGTGAAAGACTTCACCCTCAGCGCCACATTCTCTGCTCAGATGGGTGGTCACTGCTTCTCGGTAACCAACTTCGCATTGAGCTATCAAGGTAAGCTCACCAACTCACTCGAAGGCCGTCAAGACGGTTTGGTGGTGCAAGGTGTAAATGCGGTGAAGAACGCCGATGGCACTATTACCTACCAAAAGAATACTACTGTGACCGAAAACATCAACACTTACTACAGCTCTTACAAGTGGAACCGCGACAACGTGGAAGAAAACACCTTCAAGACCGACTTCTTGAAGTGTAAGGAAGTACGCCTCGACTACGCTCTTCCAAAGAGCATTTGCGCTAAGACCAAAGTGCTTCAAGGAGCATCGTTTGGTGTGTATGCTACCAATCTTTTCTGTATCACCAGCTTCCCAGCATTCGACCCAGAAGGCGGTTCGCTCAATGGTGCCAACATCACCAGCGGTATCGAAACCATGACCTTCCCAATGACTCGCTCTTATGGCGTGAATGTGAAACTTAGCTTCTAAACACTACAGAATTAATCAACACAAATTATGAAAAAGAAATTATTATATATGGGTTTGGCGGTGTTAGGCTTGAGTGTGATGGGCACTTCCTGCACCCGCGATTTTGAAGAAACAAATCACGACCCAAACAATATGATACTCGGCGACTTGCAGAACCCTTATGCAATGTTCACCCCCACATTCTATGGCATGACCAACAACCAGTGGCAAAACTACAGCTGGTTCTGGAACGACGAGCTTGTGCAATACACCACTTTCAGCGGCGGTGGCACTCGTGAAGAAAACCGTTACAAAATTGGTGAAGCCAACTTCTCAAGCGTGTGGAACGGCTACGCTAACCGCTGCACCAATATCATGCACATGATTGAATTGGCACAGAAGTACAACAATTCTGCCGCTGAGGCTGTGGGCTTGACACTCAAGGTGCTTTTGATGGAAAACCTTACCGCTATCTATGGCGACATTCCTTACAAGGAAGCATTCCGTGGCCGTAGCGAAGGTATCATCAAGCCTGTGTTTGAATCACAAAAAGAGGTGTATGAAGACATGCTTGCCGACCTTGAGAAAGCCAATGAGATTTATGCCGCAAATCCTAAGACCGATGCCACTTTGGGCGCAGTTGACCAGATGTATGCCGGCAACTTGAAGCAATGGCGCAAGTTCAACAACTCGCTGATGCTCCGTTTGCTTTGCCGTGTGAGCGGTCGCCCTGAAATGAAATCAGGCGAACGCATTCAGGCAATGATCAACGACCAAACCAAATATCCTGTAATCTCAAGCAATGCCGACAACGCCACTGTGCAGCTCACCGGTATTGACCCATATTTCAGCTATTTCCACAATAAGCTGAAAACCGACTTCACCAGCAGCACCTACAAGGCAGCTGAGCAGATGATCAAGATGACCGTTTACACCGACGATCAAGGCATTCAGTCGTACACCGACCCACGCCTCCCAATCTGGTTCAATGAAGGCAACGACGGCTGGAAGGGCGCTATCTCTGGTGGTACACCTGACGAACGCAGCAGATCAAACGTTGGTGCCGCTCAGCTCAACTATGAGGTGTTTGTGCGCGACGATGCCCCTGTTTACTTTATGGACTACGCCGAAGTGCTCTTCATTTTGGCAGAAATGGAACAACGTGGCGAAATCACCCTCGAACAGACTCCTCAAGAACTTTATGAGGGTGCTGTGAAGGCTTCGCTCCTGAAGTGGGCTCCTTGGGGATTGTTTAGCGCAACTCCATGCTACATCACCGACGAAGACGTGACCAAATTCCTCGCTTCCGACCTCGCTAACTGGGACAAGGCTGAAAACAAACTCCAACTCATTGGCGAACAAAAATACCTCGCCCTCTTCTGGACTGGTATGGAAGCATATCACGAAGTGCGCCGCACCGGCTACCCTGTGCTCACTATCGGTAACGGTACCGATTTCAACGACTACAAGTACCCTCAGCGTTTCGCTTATCCTAACACCACCGTGGCCAACAACCGCGAAAACGTGGACGCAGCCCTCGCTCGCATGGGTGGCGACAACACTATGAAGACTCCTGTATGGTGGAGCTATTCAGCCATCACAGGTAATGAATTATTCCCTTATAAAGAACATTAATGGTTATGAAGAAATATATGAAATCTCTGCTGCTTGCCGCTCTTGCAGTGGTGGCAGCGATGGGCTTCACTGCTTGTAGCGACGACGATAAGTTTACAGGCGACCCATATTTCACTCTTGAAGGCTTGGAGAATATGACCTACGACTTCAATTACGAAGCGGTGGACACACTTGCCTATTCAGAGGCTAAGAAGATCGTGGTGCGCAGTAATCGCCCATGGAAACTCGTTTGCCAAAGTGAAAACGGCTGGTGCCGCGTGTTCCCAACCGAAGGTGAAGGCGATGGCATTATCCGCCTCTCAACCGTAGAGAACAAGAAGCCCGACACCCGCGACATGGTGTATAAAATCTACCTCGACGGTGTGGAGCAACCTGTGCCTCTCACCATTCGCCAAACTGGTAGCGAGCCTTACATCAAGCCATCTGCCAACAGCATCACCATTGCACGCGAAGGTGGCGCCATTCCATTCTCTGTGATCACCAACGTGCCTTACACCTATGAGGTGCGCCCAGTGAAGGAAGGCGACGATGTGAGCTGGATTACCGTGACTCCAAGCGAAACCGACCCCAACTCTGTGATGCTGAACTGCACCGCCTCTAACAAGGACCGCTTCGCAGTTCTCCATATCCAAGGCACTGGCAACTACACTGACCTCAGCATTGATGTTCCAGTCACTCAGCTTGGTGCGCTCTTCTTCGAAAACTTCAGCTGGATGAACCACTCCGATACCAGTATTCTTGGTTGGGACACCAGTGGTGAATCGGAAGCTCGCTTCGACAAGTGGACCGATGAAGAACTCTCACACGGCTGGACTTCACGCAACAACTTGTGCTACGGCCGTCCAGGCTTCTTGAAACTGGGTAAAACTGGTTACGGCGGCGACCTCGTGTCACCAAAAATTCCTGAAATCGGTAGCGGTATGGACATCGCTGTAAGTATGCAGCTGGTGGGCTACTGCACCAAGGGTGGTACACTCGACGATGTGCAGGTGTATGTAGGTGTTCTTGGTCCTGGTAAGGTGACTAAGATTATCGGTGGCAACGGCGGCGAAATTATCAACGGTGTGCTTTACTGCGATGAAAACAAGGCTCAAATCGTGCTCAACGATGTGGCTTCATTCATGCTCACCGACGACAACCACTTCAACTACACTACCGACCCCGACGGCTTGCTCGTATGGGAAAATCCTAACACCAACTACACCATCTATGTGGACGGTGCTACAAGCGACACCCAAATCGTGATTCTCGGTGGTGCATTCGATGTGCAACTGAAGACTATCGGCAAGGGTAAGAACCGTATCTTTGTTGACAACTTCAAGGTGGAAGGACGCTAATAATCCGTCTTTAAAATTTTTTAAAGTGGAATTAAACCAATAAACGACTGGCAAAGTCATTGATTTGGCTTTGCCAGTAATTTTTAAAAACATAAAAGATTTTATGAAAGCATTTAAAGCAATCGTTTGTGCAGCTGCGGCTATGCTCAGCCTCGCAGCTGTGGCTCAAAAGCCACTTGTGGTGGCTCACCGTGGCTATTGGAAAACAGGTAAGGGCATCAAGATGCAAACTGCCACCGAATCGGCACAAAACTCTATCCGCAGCCTCTGCAAGGCCGACTCTATCCACTGCTGGGGCTCGGAATTCGACATTTGGTTGACCAAAGACGGTCAGGTGTTTGTGAACCACGATGCCACTATCAATGGCGTGGAAATCCAAAAATCACTTGCCAAGGACGTGGCTGGTCAGAAAGTGCCTAACGGTGAATACATCAGCACTCTCGACCAGTATTTGCAAGAATTCACTAAGCACCCCAACATTCAGGTGGTGCTCGAAGTGAAGCCTCACGCCGACCTTATCCAAGAGTCGATGTGTGTGATGAAAGCCCTCGCTTTGGTGAAGCACTACGAATTGGAGAACCGCGTGACCTACATCACATTCTCTCCAAACGCTATGTGCGAACTCATCAAATATGCACCTAAAGGCACTGAAGTTTACTACTTGAATGGCGAAATGCCACCAAAGAAACTGAAGGAAATCGGCGCTGCCGGCATGGACTATCACTACAAAGTGTTTAAGGCACACCCTGAATGGATTAAGGAGTGCCACGACCTGGGCTTGAAGACCAACGCCTGGACCGTGAACAAGAAGGAAGACTTGCAATGGTGCATCGACAATGGTATCGACTTCATCACCACCAACGAGCCAGAACTTCTCCAAAAAATGCTGAAATAAGAAAACACTGAATTTTATATAACAAGCCGTTTCCGCCCCGTGAAGGAAACGGCTTGTTTTTTTTGAAAAAAATCGTGGTTTGCTGTGAGAAATCCAAAATATCACTACCTTTGCGAGGTATAATAAAATTCAAATCCGTGTCATTCTAAAATGCTGCTTTAAAGGCTGTATTTCAACAATTTCAAAGACCGATTAGCCAACTTTTGTTGGACAGTAGTGACTTTCAAATATTAATTGCTATATTTGTAATTGAATATGGCATTACGAAGCAGATTCCAGATGGTTTAATACTTCAAGGAACAATTCATTTAAGTCTATACACAATATAAATATAATGGAATCAAAAGAAATTATAATTAAAACCTTGACAGAGTTATCTGATAAATTGCAGGATATAAGATCAGACTGGTACATTATTGGAGCATCAGCCATAATAATGTCTGATATAAAAATCGGAAAGACTTCTGATATAGATATTCTGACCACAAAAGAAGGAGCTAATGAATGGCGAGTTGCATTGCAGGAATATATGGAAATTAATCCGGTAACAAAAGAGGATGATTTGTTTCGTTCCAAATTCTCCAGATTTAAATTACCATTAATTGACATTGAGGTAATGGGTGGGCTACAAGTGAATAAAAATGGAAAATGGAAGGATGTTTTAATCAGTGATTTCCAACAGATACCTGTTGGAGATACTTTTGTAAAAATCCCCACATTAAATGAGCTGGAAAGAATTTTGCTGTTATTTGGCAGAGATAAAGATTTGAAAAGATTAACTCTGATTGCAAAGCATCAACAACAATATAGTTAAGTTACAAACATTGGCACAAAGGATATGCAATAGAAGTTGCTACGGCATGTCAGGATTATGGATTCAGTACATTGCAATTCGATGTAACATATTCAATAATCCGGGACAACAATATTGCATCACCAAAAGTTGCGTTAAGGAATGGTATGATACCGATTGATTTTGCTGTCAAGCATTATCGTGAAGAAGAAATACTTCATAACAAACGGTAAAATATATTGGTTCAGTTCTGTACACCCTGTTAAGTTTGGAATATACAGACTGAACCAAGATCTATTTATCCAAGATACTGTCCAGAATTTATTTGCTTCTATTTTTGGATTACTTTTCTTGACTTCGACAATGGGACACCCAAAATGTATGCTCAAAAATCATATCTGCCTAATTTATAATCAAGTACAAAATCAGCGTTCAAAATCTGTCAAAGTCAGGAACTTTTTTGAAAAAAAACGTGGTTTGTTGTGAGAAATCCGAAATATCACTATTTTTGCGAGGTATTATAAAATTCAAGCTATTTATTACTAATATTCAAACCCTTAATGAAAAATCAAATTATCGTGGCAGTGGCTTCACTGATAGCCTCAACTGCATTTACCGTTTCGGCACAAAGCGTGCCAGTAGAGTCAATCACAATCACCCCAACAAGTGCAAAACTCGCCGTGGGCGGCTCACGCACCTATAAGGCGGAAATTCTTCCAGCCGAGGCTGCTGCGGGTGCTCAAGTGGAATGGATTTCGTCGGAGCCCCGTGTTGCCACCATCACAGCCAATGGCAAGGTGCGCGGCATGTTTCCTGGCACCACCGTGGTGAGGGCAATTTGCGGCGGAAAGTCGGCTGAACTCACTCTCACTGTGGCACAGAAAGCTCCAAAGGTGGGCAACTATTTATTCTCCGACGGCACTTGGGAGCAAGGTGCTGTGGTAGAGGGCAAAACTTGCGTGGGTATGATTTATTATATCAATGCCGACGGCAGAACCGGCAAGGCTGTGAGCCTCGATGAAGGTGAGCAACTCAGCTGGTCGAAAGCGACTGTGGGCGTGCCTGCCGCAAACAATGTTATCGACGGTGCCGCCAACTGCACCGAGATTGCAAAAGAGCCAGACTGGGCAAGCGGATTCCAAGCCGCCAACTGGTGTGTGTCGAAATCCAACGAAAATCTGAAATGGTATTTGCCTGCCGTAGATGAGATGCGTCAGCTCTTTGCCGCCACATGCGGTCTCACTTGGGTGGAAAAAGATGCCGACACATCAAAAGGACAGGTTAACAACTGGACCGGCAATAGCGTGACTATGGTATATAAGGACGGTCAGCCCGACATCAATCCTTATCCTGAAGCACGCGCAGCGTTCAACGCCAATCTTGCCAAGGCTAAAGGCGTGGCACTCTCTGCAGACAAATATTGGACATCAACCATGATGAGCAACGATTTGGTGAACTTCTTCTCATTTGAGGGCAGCTATTCAAATGGTCAGCCTAAGCAGTATTTCCATGTGTGCCGCACTCGCGCCATCACCTCATTCCCCGACCCAGAGCCAATCGTGCCTATGCCAACCTCTGTCACCGAAGTGAAGAAGCACGGCGCACTTGCAGTGAAGATGGCAGGTGGTGAAGCCACATTGTGCGCACCAAAGGCTGTCAAGGCTGTGGAAGTGTTCACACTGATGGGCGAAAAGTTGGGCGTTGATGCCAATATCAGCGGCTCCCAAGCCACACTCACCCTCCCACAAGGCACCCTCTACATCGCTGTAGTGACAATGGCCAACGGCACCAAAGCCACCGCCAAACTCCTCGCTCGCTAATTCCCCTCCATTCCCGATACAAACAAAATATATCCGCCCACCCAAGGCGGATATATTTATTTTATGACAGTCGCATCACAACGTAGGGACATGCCTTTGGCATGTTTCGGTGCAATCGGCATTGTGTTAACGCATTTGAAACATGCCAAAGGCATGTCCCTACGCTATGGCGTTGTCGTTTTGAGTGATTTGCACCACTCTCTTGTGCTTTTTGTGGGGGATAGTGGTGGTGGAGTGGGGGAAAATCACTAACTTTGTAAATTCGACTTAATATGTAATAGATTTTTCAATATGGAAAATAAGAAAACGAAAAAATTGAAGCCGTTGGCTGGTATGACGCTCGATGAATTGCGTCGCGTAACATCGTCTTTGGGTATGCCAAAGTTTGCTGCCACCCAGTTGGCTCAATGGATATATGGCAAGCGTGTGACCAGTTTCGACGAGATGCTCAACATTTCGAAGGCCAACCGTCAGCGTCTTGAAGCCGAATATTGCGTAGGACTCTATGCCCCCGAAAGCGCTCAAAAGAGCGAGGACGGCACCGTGAAGTATCTTTTCGATGCTGGTGAAGGCAAGAAAGTGGAAAGCGTGTATATTCCCGACGACGACCGTGCCACCCTCTGCATATCGTCGCAGAAGGGCTGTCGCATGAACTGCTATTTCTGTATGACGGGCCGCCAAGGTTTCCATGGCAACCTCACCGCCAACCAAATCATCAACCAGGTGTTGAGCATTCCCGAAACCCACACCCTCACCAATATCGTGTTTATGGGTATGGGCGAACCCCTCGACAACCTTGATGCCGTGCTGAATGTGATTGAAATTCTCACTTCGGATTGGGGCTTTGCGTGGAGCCCGAAGCGTGTGACCGTTTCCACTGTGGGTGTGAAGCCTGCTCTGCGCGAACTGGTGGAAAAAACACAGGTACACATTGCTGTGAGCGTACACAATGCCGTGGCAGAGGAGCGCCAGTCGATGATGCCGCTCGAAAAGGTTTACCCAATCCGCGATGTGATGGATATGCTCGGCGAATACGACTTCGCCCACCAGCGTCGCCTGTCGGTGGAATACATTATGTGGCAGTGGTTCAACGACGACATCAAGCACGCCGAGGCACTCCGTGAAATCATTCCCGACGAGCATGTGCGTGTGAATTTGATTCGCTACCACCTCATTCCCGAAATTCCTAAACTGCGCACAAGTAGCGACGAGCGTATGGCACAGTTCCGCGACTATTTGAATGGCCGTGGCATTACCTGCACCATTCGCCGCAGCCGTGGCGAAGACATCTCTGCCGCATGTGGTATGCTCGCCGGCAAAGTGAAATCCCAAGAAGAATCAGCTAAGCCACAGAAGCGATAACGGCAACCGCCGCTTCGCTTGGTAAAATTTTTCAGGACGTATCTGTAGGAGCGCACAGCTTGCGCATTAATAGTGCTATGCTCAGATAATTAAATTTGTGCGCTCCTGCATAAAATCACTTTACGCATAGCTAATTATTATTGCCACTCATTTAAAATCTTCATTATCAGGATAACAATGAAACGTATTACATTTATTTTTGGGCTTTTGCTGTTGGCGGCTTTTGCTGGCCAGGCAGCGAAGCAGCCAGCGGATTATTATAAGAAGGCTGAGGGAAAGAAGCAGAAGGCACTCCTTTCGCAACTCTGCTCCATCATTTCCGCCAACACGAGAGTAATCTCTTACGACAATCTTTTTGAAGATGCCTATCCCTACACCGATGCCGAAGGAGGCTATCTCATCGACATGTATAGTAATGTGAAATACTCGGTGAACGATTCTCGCATCAATAAGAATTACAGCAGAGTAGGGCAATCAGTGAACCGTGAGCACTCGTTCCCACAGAGCTGGTTTGCCAAGCGTACGCCTATGAAGAGCGACCTTTTCCACGTTTATCCCACCGATGGCTTCGTCAACAATCAGCGCAGCAGCTATCCTTACGGTGAATGTGAGGGCGGCACACGCCTCTCCAACGATGGCTACTACGGCAAGGGCCGTCTGGGCCATTGCACTGCGCCAGGCTATTCAGGCACCGTATGGGAGCCAGATGATGAATACAAGGGCGACTTTGCGCGCACCTATTTCTATATGGCAACTCGCTACAACACACAAATCGGCAGCTGGGTGAACAATGGCACAGCTGGCACCATTCTTGACGGCACCAGCTATCCAGTGTATCAATCGTGGTACTTGAATTTGATGCTCAAATGGCACCGTCAAGACCCTGTGAGCGAAAAGGAAATCAAGCGCAACGATGCAGCATTCGACCTCCAGCGCAACCGTAACCCATTCATCGACCACCCAGAACTGGTGGAATACATTTGGGGCGATAAGCAAGATGCGGAATGGTATGAGGGTATGGTCGACGACAATCCACGTATCACCCTGCCTGTAAATGGCTCAACTGTGGATTTTGGCACCAACTACACTGGCTCTACCGCCAGCCAAACCATTGAAGTGAAGGCGCGCAATATCACCGACAATATCACCGTTACGCTCAGTGGCGCAGGCTTCACCACCTCTACCACCACTATTACAGCGGCTCAAGCCATGGAGGGCACCAGCATTGTGGTGACCTACTGCAGTCCAAGCCGCGCCGAGGCGCAAGGCACGCTCACCCTCACCGCTGGCGCACTGAAATCGGTGGTTAATCTCAAGGCTCGCGCCATCGACGTGATGGAGGCTAACGAGGCCACCAACGTCACTGCCACTTCGTTTAAGGCATCGTGGGTGCCTGTTCAAGATGTGCAGTCCTACACCCTCTATGTGAGTGGCAAGGGCATCACACCTCCACCATCGGGCGATGTGAAATTGCTGCTCGATGAGGATATGAGCGAGGGCACCACCAAATGGCGCACAGCAGGCTCCACCTACAACGAAAGCACCGCTTTGCGTTTGGGTTCGGGTAAGGCCACAGGCTCTGTCACCAGCCCAGCCATCGACCTTTCGGCATCAGCAGGTGTGACCACCGTAATGGCAAAAGCCGCCTCTTACGGTACCGACGCCAGCGTGGAAATGAAAATCAGCGTGCTCAACGCAGAAGGCAATACACTTGAAACAAAAACCGTGACTTTGAAGAAAGAAGCTGCCACCTATACCGTGGTGCTTCATGGTGCTGCCGAAGGCGTGAATAAGGTGAAAATTGAAAACCTTGCCACTAAAAAGCGTGTGCTGCTCACCAATGTGAAGGTGTATGCTGGCGATGCAAGCAATGCCCAGTCGGCTCCTCGCAAGGTGGCTGTGGAAACTGGCGACAGCGTGCAGCGCGAAATCACCGGCATCACCGACGCGTTCTACACCGTGAAGAATTTGGCAAAGAACGGCACATTCAAATATCAGGTGAAAGCCGTTTACACCGACGGCACCGAATCCGACTATTCCGATGCTGTGGAAGTGGTGCTGAAAGATGCTGAACACAAACTTGGCGACCTCAATGGCGATGGTGCGATTGACGTGAGCGATGTCACCGCCCTTATCAACAAGATTTTGGGCACGGTGGATTTGCCACTCGAACGCTGTGACCTCAACGGCGACGGCGAGGTGAATGTGACCGACGTCACCACCCTCATCAATATGATTCTCGGCTAACGAAGAAATAGCAAAATCATACCTCACAAGCACCTGTCGAAACCCCTCGACAGGTGCTTTTTTTGGCGAGAATTGTAGAGGAAAATCGTGGCGTTTTTTGTGGATTTCTAAATTTTTCTTAACTTTGCCATGCTCTGTAGAGCGATTATAAAGACTAACACCTAAGCAATTATTTTGAACAATGAGTTTAAAGCAAAAGATTCGAGTATTCCTGGTTGGTAACGACCCTGTGATTGATTGGAAAGTTCAGGCAACGACGTGGTTTAGCATCTTGTTGGGCTGCGTGTGTATGTCGGTAGGTTTCACTATTTTTATCAACCCCTACAATATTGTGCCTGGCGGCGTGTATGGTTTGAGCATCGTTATGCACAACATCTTCCCGTCGATTCAGGTGGGTTATTTCGGATATATGTTCGATATTCCGCTGCTCATCACCTCTATGGTGATGCTCGGCAGTAAGTTTGGTGGTCGCACCATCGTATCGGTGTTGCTCACCCCATTCTTGATGAACACTATCGAAGCCCTCTCTTATCCCACCGAGGAAGCCCTCCGTGCGCTCGACCCTGCTCAGTTGCTTGGCGGTGTGGTGAACATGTCCGACCACTTGATGCTCACCAGCATTGTGGGTGCGGTGTTCATCGGTTTGGGTTGCGGTTTGATGGTGCGCGGTGGCGCTACATCAGGCGGAACCGACGTAATCAGTATGATTATGCAGAAATACCTCCACATTCCATTCTCTACCGCCATTCTCATTTGCGATGGTATGGTAGTGGCATTCGGTTTGGTGGTGATTGGTTTCGGTGTGGGTACCGAGGCGCAAGATGTGTCGTCGCCATCTTGGTTGCTGTCGTTCTACTCGCTCATCGCGGTTTACGTCACTTCACGCACCGTGGCGTATGTCATCAACGGTAGCGCCAACGATAAGATTATCTTCGTGATTAGCGCCAAGGAAATGCACTCGCTTCACGACTATATTTTGAAAGACCTCGACCGCACAGCCACCGTGATCAAGAGCCACGGCCTCTACACTGGCAACGATAAGGAAATGCTCTTCCTGGTGGTGGGCAGCCGTGAGGTGATGTCGGTGAAGCAGCAAATTCGCCTTGCCGACCCTGCCGCGTTTGTGGTGGTGACCGACGCCTACGACATCTACGGCGAAGGCTTCAAGCCACTCCCATTAGAAGGCGACATCAACCCCGAATAATCCTCCCTAAAAGAATAAAATCCCATCCAGCATAGCCTTGCCCACCCACTCACGGTGAGCAAGGCTTTTTTTGTGCCACCATAAAAAATGATAACGCTATAACGTAGGAACATGGGTTCGGCGGTTAAATACTGGGGGCAAAGAAACAAAAACATAAAAAACAGCCTTTTAGCGATGCCAGTGCTTCGCACCTGTCGTTAGTGCTGCGGCATGTCTGATTTCAAGCAGCTTGAATCAGCCACACCACAACCCTAACGCCGCCCTCCCAAGCGAGGTCGGAGGCATCGCCAAAAGGATAAAAACCGCTCGCCTTCGGCGAAAAACCAACCCGGTAGGGACGTGATACTTCACGTCCGCCCATAATTGTAATACCAAATTGAGTATCAATCATTTGGCGCGAACGCGAAGTATCGCGCCCTTACCATGCAAAATCGTTTGGGAGATTTGATACAACCTCCTTCCAAGAAATTATTTTATCATCAGGGGTTTTTCGCCGTGAAACGGCGAGCGGTTGTTATCCTTGGGGCAAAGTGGAAGGCCCTCGTAAGAGGGTGGCGGAGTGATTGTGTGGTTGGCGGCATGGAAACTCGTTTCCAATGACGCAAAGCGCACAGTCGCACCGCCAAATGCGAAGCATTCCACTTTGCTCCAAGGCTGTTTTTTATGTTTTTGTTTTTGATTCCACCCACGATTCTGCAACAGTTTAATACATGCCTGGCATGTTTCAACGGTTTGTTGGTAATTATGCTCCGTTTTGGTGTAGGAATCATTGCTCTCTATTGTTACCTTTATGCGTTCGGAATTTGCTGCGTCGGAATCATAAGCGACCCTCTCCGAGGCTCAACACTGGGGTGGGGCATTGTCACCAAGCTGCGCTCATTCGCTCCTGCGGAGCTTCATTCGCTTGCATGGTGTTTCGCATGATACGGCATCTCCGATGCCTGTGCTTTGTGTTTCGGGTGTTTCAGGTGTTTCGGGTGTTTCGGGTGTTTTAGGTGTTTCAGGTGTTTCAGGTGTTTCGGGTGCTTCAGGTGTTTCAGGTGTTTTAGGTGTTTCGGGTGTTTCGGGTGTTTCGGGTGTTTCAGGTGTTTTGAAAAAAACTGGCGTGGTGGAAGTCGGGGGGTTGGTTGGGATTATTCTAACTTCTAATGTCTAACTTCTAATTTCTCAAAATGGTGTTTCAGGTGTGTTAGGTGCTACTTACGGATTTTGGGGTTGGGGAGGTGGATTGGGCGGTTTGTGGTTGCAGTTGTGGGGATTTTTGTGTAAATTTGTAAATTATTAACATGGTGTGGAGTGTGCTTGTGGCATTACTCTCATAACCAGCGAAATAACGAACTTTTAATGGCAAACGAAAAGAAAATACGCATTGGCATTACCCAAGGGGACACCAATGGAATTGGCTGCGAAGTGATTTTGAAAACTTTCGCAAACTCTGCAATGCAGGAGCTTTGCACTCCGGTGATTTATGGGTCGAGCAAAATTCTCACCTATCACCGCAAGGCTATCGATATGCAGGCATATCAAATCAATATCACTAAATCTGCCACACAACTGAAGGATCATCTGCCAAATCTGGTGGAAGTGATTGAAGAAGACATTAAAGTGGAAATGGGTAAAGCCGACAAACAAGCCGGCCGTGCCGCATTTTTGGCTCTTGAGGCTGCTGTCGCCGACCTGAAGAACGGTAATATCGACGCGATAGTGACAGCACCAATCAGTAAGGAAAATATCCAAAGTTCGGAATTTAGTTTTCCCGGCCACACCGAGTATCTCGAAGCCAGCGTTGGCGATGGTGAAAAGGCACTGATGGTGCTTTTCTGCGACAAGGTGCGTGTGGCACTCGTCACCATTCACAAGCCATTGGCTGAGGTGCCAGCCGCCATCACCAAGGAGCGCATCTTGGAGAAGTTGAGAATCTTCAACAAGTCGCTCAAGCGTGATTTTAACATTCAGGGTCCACGCATCGCCGTGCTCTCGCTCAATCCACATGCTGGCGAAAACGGCCTTCTCGGCAAGGAGGAGAAAGAGGTGATTGCGCCAGCCATTCAGGAAGCCTACGATGAGAAGATTCTCTGTTTCGGCCCTTACGCTGCCGACGGCTTCTTTGGCAATGAGCAGTATCGCCACTTTGATGGTGTGTTGGCCATGTATCATGACCAGGGTTTGGCTCCGTTCAAGACTTTGGCGATGAGCGAGGGTGTGAACTTCACCGCAGGTCTGCCTATTGTGCGCACCAGCCCCGACCACGGAACAGGCTACGACATCGCCGGTAAGGGCGTGGCAAACGAAAACTCGATGCGCCAGGCTGTGTATGCCGCCATCGACATCGTGCGCAACCGTCGCCGCTACGACGAGGCTTACCGCAACCCACTGCGCAAGCAATACTTCGACCACAGCAAAGACAATGTGGTGCTCGACCTTACTAAAGATTGATTTTTTAGAAATTAGAGGTTAGAAATTAGATTTTTGGAAGTTAAGGAGTTAAGAAGTTAGAGAAGTTAAGACGGCACTTTCGCCTTTTTGGAAAAAAACTGTTTTCTTTGGTTTTGCGGCTCTTTGACGGTTAGATTTAAAATAGATATGAATTACGGAATTATCGCCGCTGGCGAAGGCTCACGTCTGGCTCAAGAGGGCGTGGCAAAACCAAAACCACTCGTTGAACTCAATGGCGAACCAATGGTTCAGCGGTTGATTAATATTTTCTGCCGATGCAAGGCTGAGAGCATCAGCATCATCGTGAATGAGCACATGACCGAGGTGCGCGAGTTTCTGAGCACGCTCCAACTTCCTGTGCCGCTCAATGTGGTGGTGAAGACCACTCCAAGTTCGATGCACAGTTTTTGGGAATTGAGCAAAGTGATGCAGAAGGGCAAATTCTGCCTCACCACTGTAGATACCATTTTCCGTGAGCAGGACTTCGCTCGCTATATCGACGCCTTTGAGGCCGACACGGAGCACGATGGCATGTGGGCGGTGACTCCATTTATTGAAGACGAAAAGCCACTGTATGTGGAAGTGGATGAACCGAGTATGCACATCAAGGCTTTCCGCGACGCCGCTTACGATGGTGCGAAATATGTGTCGGGCGGCATCTACGCCATCACCGACAAGGCTTTCCCTGTGCTCGACAAGTGCATTGAGCAGGGCATTTCGAGAATGCGCAATTTCCAGCGCGCACTCGTTGACGAGGGTTTCAACCTTCAAGCCTACAGCATCGACAAGATTATAGATGTGGACCACGCAAGCGATATAGCCGTGGCCCAGAAATTCATAAATGAATAAAAACATAAATTAGCGATTATGGCTGAAATTAAAATAGCTGCAATTATGCGTGCTGGTGCGTATTCCCCTAATCACATAGGTAACGACGCAGCCATTCTTAACGCAGCTGCCGAGCAATTGCGCAAGCGCGGTTGTTTGGTCAACATTTATAGTGAAGAACAGTTCAACACTCAGGGCGTGGAGGAGAATGTGATTCTCAACATGTGCCGCGAGCAAAAGTCGATTGAGAATTTGCAGAAGGCGGAAGACGCTGGCAAAATCGTTATCAATTCGGGCTTCGGCATCGAAAACTGCACCCGTGAGCGCATGACGCGCATTTTGCTGGGTAATGGCATCCCTTATCCCGAAAGTTTGATTGTGAACACCGACGAGGCAATCAAGCCCATGCTGAAAAAGAGCGGTTTTCAGAGTTGCTGGATCAAGCGTGGCGACTTCCATGCCATGCACAAGGAAGATGTGTCGTTTGTGCGTCACCCTGAAGAGGCGCAGGAGGTGCTTCAGGAGTATTTCCTCCGTGGCATCAAGCGTGCAGTGATTAATGTGCACCTTGAGGGCGACCTTGTGAAGTTCTACGGTGTGAATGGCACCCCATTCTTCTATTGGTTCTATCCTTTCGACGCAGGTCACAGCAAATATGGCTGGGAAGAGGTGAACGGCAAAAGCCAGGGCATCAAGTTCGACGAGAAGAACTTCAAAGCCATTTGCCAACAGGCTGCCACCGAACTGAATGTGGAAATCTACGGTGGCGACTGCATCGTGGCTCCCGACGGACAAATCCGTATTATCGACTTCAACGACTGGCCAAGTTTTGCGCCATGCCGCACCGAAGCCGCACCTTATATCGCAAAACGCGTATTAGCCATTGTGAAATCGGCTCAAGAAAAAAAGTAAATTATCGCAGAAATGGAATTTAAAGAAATCAAGTCTCTATATCGCCAGTCGCTCAAGTCGATGGACACCGAGGAGCATATCGACCTCTTTTTCTACCGTCCGTTGGGATTCGCTTGGGCGTGGCTGTTTGCCAAGTTGGGCGTTACGCCCAATGTGGTGACTATTGCCTCTATATTTTTAGGCGTGGGTGGTGGCATTTTGCTCTACTTTGCAGAACCTGCCAACTTGTGGCTCAACTATGTGGGTATCTTCCTCATTATTTGGGCGAATACCTACGACAGCGCCGACGGACAGTTGGCGCGCCTCACCAAGCAGTATTCACGCATCGGGCGTATTCTCGATGGCATGAGCGGCGACTTCTGGTTCATTGCCATCTATTTCGCCCTCGTGTTCCGTGAAATCAACTTCGGCGACAAACTGCTGGGTGCCGACTTCTTCGCCGACCATCAGTGGGTGATTTGGGTGCTTGCCGTGACTGCTGGTGCTTGCCACGCTAAGCAAGCCGCCATGGCTGACTATTACCGCCAGTTCCACCTTTATTTCTTGAAGGGCAAGGACGGTAGCGAACTCGACAGCACCGAGGCTCTCGACAAGGAATATGCCGACCTCACCTGGAGTGGCAATTTCATGAAGAAACTCACTATGATGGTGTATCGCAACTATACCGCCAACCAGGAAGTGCTCACGCCCAACATGCAACGCCTTCGTAAAGCATTGAAGGAGCGTTACGGCGAGAACGAGATTCCACAGGCGTTCCGCGACGCTTTCCGTGCCAAGTCGCTTCCGTTGATGAAATACACCAATATGCTGTCGTTCAACACCCGCATCATCGCCATGTTTATCTCGGTGATTATCCAGATGCCATGGCTGTATTTTGCATTTGAACTTGTGGTGCTCAACGCCATGATGGCATACATGATCATCTCCCACGAGCACCGCTGCAAATCCCTCATCACCATCATCTAAACCCTTACCTTTACGCTATAGCGTAAAGGTGGTATATCAATGTGAAAATAAAAGAAAAAATATGATTGAAGGTGTGATTTTTGATTATGGCGGCACGATTGACAGCCGCGGTGTGCATTGGAGTTGGGTAATCTGGGACGGTTACCAGAAAGCCGGTGTGAATGTGTCGCTTGAGCAGTTCCGTGAGGCGTATGTGATGGCAGAGCGTGAACTCGCCAAGGTGCGCCACATTCTGCCTAACGACAATTTCCACGATTTGCTCGTGAAGAAGATGGACATTGAGTTTGGCTATCTTGTGGAGCAAGGACTGGTGGATGCCGCCGAGGCTCCCGAAAAGGCGAGAGCGGTGGCGCAATACTGCTACGAACAGGCGCGTGAGTGTATCGAGGAAGCACGACCAGTACTGGAGGCGTTGAGCGCAAAATATCCGATGATGCTGGTGAGCAATTTCTATGGTAATGTGGACAGCGTGCTCCGTGATTTTGATGTGCGCCGCTATTTCAAGGGCGTGATTGAGAGTGCTGTGGTGGGTGTGAGAAAGCCCAACCCAACGCTTTTCCGCCTCGGTGTTGACGCACTCGAACTGCCTGCCGAAAACATTATGGTGATTGGCGACAGCCTTACGAAAGACATTCTCCCTGCTGAAAGTTTGGGCTGCAAAACGCTTTGGGTCAAGGCACGAGGCTGGACCGACAAGGAAGACGACACCGTGCGCCCCGACATTATCGCGGCACTCCCTGAAGTGCTTACCCGAATAGGATAAAAGCAAGCAAACGGATTATTTTTTCACCCGGTCTGGGTTTTGGGCAATGAATGATTTCCACGACTTCGGACCGCGCGCAAACACTGGTTTCTGGCTCTCGTAGTAGTGGCAAAGCGCCGCTGCGAGGGCATCGGTAGCGTCGAGGAATTTAGGCATATCCTCCTGGTCAATGTTGAGTGTGCGCTGTAGCATAGTATATACCTGCTCCTTGCTGGCGGCACCGTTGCCCGTGATAGCTTGTTTTATTTTTCGTGGCTCGTATTCAGTGATAGGGATTTCGCGGTTGAGGGCGGCAGCCATTGCCACGCCTTGCGCGCGTCCCAATTTCAGCATCGACTGCACATTTTTTCCGAAAAACGGTGCTTCGATAGCCATCTCGTCGGGTAGGTATTGCGCGATAAGACTTGTCACACGCTCGAAAATGTGGTGCAGACGCATGTAGTGGTCTTCCATGGCGTTGAGTTTCAGCACACCCATGGCAATGAGCGACGGCGTTTTGCCCTTGATGCCAAGAATGCCATAACCCATCACATTCGTGCCAGGGTCGATGCCGATGATAATTTTATCGTGTTCGAGTTCTGCCATTGTTATTTAACCCAAATCGGTTATTAGGGCTTGTGGTATTTCGGAGTTTTAGAAGAATGGATTTTGCTTGTCTTTTAATGAGTGATAGCGAGCTATTACGAATTAAAAACAAGCAAAAGGCATCTTATAAAAACCGAAAGACCGCAAGAAGTAATTAAAAAAACCTTTCACGGCCTAATGGCCGATTAGGGTTTAATGTCGATCACGTCCATCATAGTGGTGAATCCCACCACGCTGTTGCCGAAGTGGGTGGAGATGCGTGCCGAGAGCGTTTTACCAGTGCCAAGACACCATTTTTGGAGTTCTTTCACCGATTCGGCTTGCATTTGCAGCGCATAACTCATGCCGCCATCGTGTGCGCTTCCCATCACACGGGTGAGGATAGGGTTGTTCATAATGCCGTCGGCTGTGGCCATAGGCACATATTGCAGGCGAATGTAGTCGAGAAACATTCTCTCAACCTCGTCGCTAACGTGAAAAGTGGTGTTGTAGATAATCATAACGGCTACAAAGTTACTCAATTTTTCTCATTTATCACCTTATTATAATATGTGGTGATCGATAACAAAACCAAGAAAGCACTCGCTGTGACGGTAAAAAGCCTGTTAATTAACCTCGGATTTTACATAAAATGGTGGATGTAATATTTTGTGTTTATTGTAGATTGCTGATTATCAATTTACTGCGCACTGATTGGATTGACGTGAAGTGTCACGTCCCTACCGTGGGTGTCTTTGATTAGGTGTGGAAAATTAAGGATTTTAACGATTGTATGTTAAATTTTTATTGGCGTTTGTTAAAATAGAATAAAAGCATTAATTTTGTGGAGTATTTATAGAATTAGGTGTTTTCGCCCAAAATGCGAATGAATAAAAATATCCGATTTATCGATATCCGAGGTTATTATAATTACCTTGGTGCGCATAAGTCGTATATATATGGTGCAAGTTGTGCAAAAGGAAAAATGATGCGCTGCCTCGATTAATGAGGTGGCGTGTGTTGTTTATTATTATAGGCTTTTATATATATACAGAACTATTTCATTTTTTATTAATAAATTTACCTAAGTTTTATGCTTAAAAAAATCAAGTTTTTGTCACTCGTTGTAATGCTGTTTGCAGCATTTGCGATGAATGCACAGGTAACTACCTCGGCTATGTCGGGTCTTGTTACCGACGAGAACAATGAGACCATGATTGGTGCTACGGTTACTGCCGTTCACACACCATCTGGTACTAAGTACAATGCTGTGTCTAACGTGGATGGTCGTTTCTCCATCCAAGGTATGCGTACTGGTGGCCCTTACCGTGTGGAAGTGTCATACGTAGGCTACAAGACCAAGACTATTGAAGGCATTACACTTGCACTTGGTGAAACCACCAACGTGCCTGTGCGCATGAGCAACGACGCTACTCAACTGAGCGAAGTGGTGGTTACTGCTATTGGTACAAAGTTTACCGCTGAAAAAACCGGTGCTTCAACCAACATCAGCAGTGCACAAATCTCAAGCCTTCCTTCAGTGAGCCACAGCATCACCGAGCTCACCCGCCTTTCACCTTACGGTGGTAACGGCATGAGCATCGCTGGTAGCGACGGCCGTATGGCTAACTTCACTGTTGACGGTTCGAACTTCAACAACGACTTCGGTTTGACCGACAAACTTCCTGGTGGTGGCAACCCTATCTCTCTCGAAGCTATCGAAGAAATGCAAGTTGTGGTTTCTCCGTTCGACGTTCGTCAGTCTAACTTCATCGGTGGTGGTGTGAACGCTATTACCAAGAGTGGTACCAACACCGTGAAGGGTAGTGTTTACATGTATCACCGCAACGAAAACATGCGTGGCGATGCTGTTGACCGTGTACAAATTCCAAGCGCGCGCGACAAAGACCAAACCACTACTTGGGGTGCTACCCTCGGTGGTCCAATCGTGAAGGACAAATTGTTCTTCTTCGTGTCTGGTGAAATGCAAAAGATTCCTACCATTGTGAACCGCTGGCGCGCTTCTGACGACGGTGTGGGCAATGCCGACACTTACACCTCTCGCACCACTAACGCCGACTTGCAACGCGTGAGTGAATTTGTTTTGAACAAGTATGGCTACAACACTGGTTCATGGACCAACTGGCCAGCCGACGAAACCAACTACAAGTTGCTTGCTAAAGTCGACTGGAACATCACCGACATGCACCACTTGAGCCTCCGTTACACTTATGTAAAGAACCGCTTCTGGAACACTCCTAACGCAACTTCTATGGACGGTGGTACACGTTCTGCTTACGGCCGTGTATCTCAATACTCAATGTCGTTCGCTAACTCAATGTACGGCATGGACAACATCGTTCACTCTTTCGCTGCTGAGCTCAACAGCCGCTTGAACGACAAGATGTTTAACAACTTCCGTATCACCTTCGACAAGAAGGACGATATCCGCTCTTCTGAATCTGCTGAATTCCCATTCATCGACATTCTCGATGGCTCTGGCGAAAACAACAACTACATGGCTCTCGGTTACGAGCTCTTTACTTGGAACAACGGCGTTCACAACACCGTATGGCAAGCTAAGAACGACTTTACTTACTTCCTTGGCAAGCACAAGCTCACAGCTGGTGTATTCTACGAACACCAAATGGCCGACAACTCATACATGCGTAACGGTACAGGTTACTACCGCTACAACAGCGTTGACGATTTCATCAATGGCGCTGCTCCTGAAATCGTATGTTTGACCTACGGTTACGGTGGTGAAACCAATCCTGCTCCTCGTGTACGTTTCCACAAGCCAGGCTTCCTCATCAGCGACGAATTCAACCCAAGCGAACGCCTCAAACTCACTATGGGTATCCGCTTCGACGGTATGTTCTTCAACAATGCCGACTTGATGACCAACCAAGCTATCTACGACATCGCTTACACTGATGGCAAGGGCAACGAACGCCACATCGACACTGGCAAGTGGCCAGGTACTGGTATCACCGTTTCTCCACGTGTAGGTTTCACTTGGGACGTGCTTGGCGACAAGACCCTCAAGCTCCGTGGTGGTTCAGGTTTGTTCATGGGCCGCTCTCCACTGGTGTTCTTCACCAACATGCCTACCAACAGTGGTATGGTTCAATACCAAGCTCAACTCAGCGCAAAGAAGAAAGTTGACATGAGCCAATTCGCAGGTGGCCTGGTTGTGAACAGCGAAGGCCGTCCTACTATCGATGCTCTCCGCTCTAAGCTCATCGCTATGGGCTATCCTGAAAACATCAGCCCAGACAAGGGTACACTTCCTGCAACCATTTCTGCTGTGAGCCCCGACTTCAAGATGCCACAAGTGTGGAAAACCACTTTGGCTGTTGACTACAAGCTCCCAGTTTCATTCCCAATGCAAGTGACTGTGGAAGGTATCTTCGACAAGAACGTGAACGCAGCTTGTATCAGCGACTGGTCAATTCCTTCGGCTGGTGGCTTCGCTCGCTTCAACGGTGCAGACAACCGTCCTATCTATCCTGCAGGCTTCCGTAACAACCTCGCCGCTTTCGTGCTCGAAAACACTCACAAGGGTTATTTCTGGAGTGCTAACTTGATGGTTACTGCTCGTCCAGCTGAATGGATCAACTTGATGGCTTCTTACACTCACCAAGTGCGTAAGGAAATCACCGGTATGCCAGGCTCAAACGCTGAATCAGCATTCACCTACGTTCCTACTTACGAAGGTCCTAACCACATCAAGCTCCACAACTCTCAATACTTGACTCCTGACCGTTTCGTGGCTTCAATGCAGATTAACGACAAGTGCAACAACCACTACTCATTCATCTACGAAACATGGCGCGGTGGCTACAACTATTCTTACATGACTGTTAACGACATGAACGGCGACGGCTACAACTACGACGCTATTTATGTTCCTACCGATGCTGAAGTGGAAAGCGGTGCATTCCGTTTCGTTTCTCAAGACGACCAAGACCGCTTCATGGCCTTCTTGCACAACAACAAGAGCTTGAGCAAATACCAAGGCAAGTATGCAGAAGGCTACAGCGTTTACAACCCATGGGTTCACCGTGTTGACTTCAGCTACAAGCACGACTTCAAGCTCAACATTGGCTCAACTAAGCACACCCTCCAATTGGGTATCGATATCAAGAACCTTCTCAACCTCTTCAACTCAAGCTGGGGTGTGAGCAAGACTCTCAACAGCGCAATCGGTTCAGATGCTCGTATCCTCAAGTATGAAGGCGTAGACGCACAAGGTGTTGCTACATTCTCAACTCCTTCGGCTATCAATGCCGATACTAAGTTGTTCACTCCACTCCACGCTCTTGGTCAGTGCTGGAACATGGGTATCACCGTTAAGTATATCTTCAACTAATTCAACAGTCAATTACAACTATGAACTATAAATTTTTATTTACAGCAGTTGTTGCCCTCATGAGCATGATGTTTGTGAGCTGTAGCGACGACGATGCTACCTTCTTGAATGAGATTCGCGTATCTCAATCATACGTAGCTATTGACAAGAATGGTGGTGAAGTTTCTATCGACATCGCAGCTGCCGACAGCTGGTCGATTGACGACGCTAAGATTCCTGAATGGCTCGAAGTTTCTCCACGTTCTGGTGAAGCTGGCAATGGCAAAATCACTTTCAAGGCTGCTGCCTACAATGGTGGTCGCGATTGCGAACTCGTGATCAACTGCGCTGGCAAGGCTCAGCACATCAATGTGATTCAAGGCACCAAGGAAGTGGAAAACGCTACTTGTGCTCAAGTGATCGCTGGTCCTGACAGCAAGACTTACCGCGTGACCGGTACTTGTACAGGTATCTACAACACCACTTACGGTAACTGGTACCTCACCGACGAAACCGGCACTATCACTATCTACGGTACTCTCGACAAGAAGGGTAAAGCCGCAAACTTCTTAAGCCTCGGCATTGAAGTGGGTGATATCGTGACCGTGGAAGGTCCTAAGAAGACCTACGGTTCTACTATCGAACTCGTTGACGTGACCGTTGTGAAGATTGTGAAATCACTCATCAAGGTGGTTGAAACCGACCCAGCTGATGCTACCGCTCCACTCGAAGGTGGTGAAGTGAAATTCAACCTCGAATGCAAGGGCAACGGCGTGAGCGTAGAAATTCCTGAAAATGCTAAGGAATGGCTCTCTATCGTTCGCATCTCTGGCGGCGCTACTCCTGAAGTAGTGTTCAAGGCTGCTCCTAACGCAGGTGGCGACCGTAGCGCAGAAATCACTTTCAAGACCTACGACGCTAAGGGTGCTGAATATACCGCAGTGGCTACTTTGAACCAAAAGGGCGCTATCATCGCTGCTTCTGTAGCTCAATTTAAGGCTGCTGAAGTGGGCGACAGCCAATACCGCCTCACTGGTGTGGTTACTAAGCTCGACGCTAAGGGCAACCCATACATTCGCGACTACAGCGACATGGAACCAGTGCTCGTTTACCGTCCAACTGGCTTCACCGGCAAGGTGGGCGACATCATCACCGTGGTAGGTAAGCGCGCAGAATACAAGGGCGTGGCTCAAGTGGCTAATGGCGTGGTTGAAGAAATCAAGGCTGTAACTGAAGTATCTATCGCCGACTTCCTCGCTAAGGAAGACAACAGCAATGTTTACTACATGGTTACCGGTACAGTAGATGAAATCAAGAACGCTGTTTATGGCAATATGAACATCAAGGGCGCAGACGGCAGCACTCTCTACCTCTATGGTACTCACCCAGGTTGGGGTGCTTCTGGCAATGCAGCGAAGAACTTCCTCGCTACCATCGGCCTCGCAGTTGGTGATAAGATTACTGTGATTGGTGCTAAGACTTCATACAACGGTGCTACTCAGATGAAGAACGCTATCTACTTCTCGCACAGCAAGGCACAATAATTGCCCTCTCACAGAGGTAACAATTATCTCTAAATAATCCAGCCAGCCTACACCACCACGGTGCAGGCTGGCTTTTTTTTGCGCGCCATCGCCTGATGGAGAATTGGTGATGTGTCAAATCACCAAAAATGACAGCGCCATAGCGTAGGGACATGCCTTTGGCATGTATCCAAGGAGTTGATACATTGCGGATTGCATCGAAAACATGCCGAAGGCATGTCCCTACGCTATGATGATCGCTAAATTTGATTCACCCTCATTAAATACAATTATTTGTGCTGATTTGCGCTGATGTGGTGAAAAAGTGGTGCGAAATTTTGTGGATATGGAAAAAAGTAGTACCTTTGCACTCGGGTAAGTCCTACACGGCCAGCTCCCTTAGAATCCCCCAGGTCTTGACCGAAGCAAGGGTATTTGGTTGTAGCGGTGCGATGTAGATCGCTTGCCCTTTTTTGTGTCCATAACTACTATTTTTTATATATTCCAGACCCGAACAGATACTCTCTGCGTTCGGGTTTCTTTTTTTTATGGAATTGACATACGAGTCGTCACGAATATATATGTGATGACACGAAATTCCGTTAGGAATTTGATGTGCGTAGGCAGGTATGCAGAAAAGATGTAATGGAGCGGAGCGAAATGGAATCTTTTCGAAATGCCTGCTATTGATGCATCCTCATAATGCATTCGCATCGGAATGCGACAACAACATCAAATTGCCCCTTGATGGCGAAATCGCATCCCTCTGGGATGCGTATTTGTTATACCACATTTGCAGGCATTTCGCTTCGGTTATGCTCCATATCGCTTCGCTCATTTCGCATAACCCTCGCTGCATACCTGCCTACACACATCTAATCCCTACGGGATTTTCTTCCAATCATCACCAATGTATGATTCATGGAATATATTGCCTGATACGGAGTTCTATTTGTGCCTGATTCTGTGCCTGATTTGGTGTGTGGATTATTGGTTTTTGCCGCCGTGTTTTGCTGTGGGGGCTATGTGGCAAAAAATAACGAAAATGCGGTAGCATTTTCGTTATGGTGATGCCTTTGATGGGGCGGATTATTATTTTGTTTTGGGTTCCTCTTTTTTAGGCCATTTGTGGGTGGAGAGGGGGATGGTGTAGTAGATGCTCATGGTGAAGCCGAACGATTTGCTGCGGTCGCCGTAGCCGGGAATGAACCACGGCTTGGCCTGTGGGTTCTTTTTCTCGGTAAATATGCCACGGTAGCGTGCTTGCCAGCCCATGGCGAGGTTGCGCCAAAGCGTGACGCGAAGCCCGGCAAGAAATTCGCCCCATAGTGCGTGCGAACTTTGCCCTTTCAGTTCAAATGGCACGGTCTCGCCCCAATAGTGGTCGGTGTAGTTTACATCGGTTACATCGTATTTAAATGTGGAGTAGCCCATTCGCACACCTGCGTAGGCTTGATATTTGGGGTCGTTTTTGAATGTGAAATTATAGTTGGCGCCCAATTTGAAGTAGGGTGCGAGTTTGCCTTTGTAGGTGAAGTTCATGTCTTCGGGCGTGTTGTTGGCAAAGCCTAATCCGATTTCCACTTCAGGTTGCAGGCGGTTCCACATATTCAGGGAGGCACTGAAGCCGAAGTTGCCGTATTTCTGCCCAAACGCCATCATTATCGCATCGCCCATAGCCACACCGAAAGTGGCTTGTGTGAGCATCGGATAGCGTGGATATACGCGGCGCAGCGAATCTCTGCGCAGTTCCTCCTTAGCCGATGTGGTGTCGCCGTCGAGATAGCGTTGCACCACTTCCTCCTTCGTGCCTTTTGCAGGTCGGAGAATGGTGTTGGTGTTGGGCTTCACAGGCGTGATGCGGCGTTGCTCATTGGTCTGTGCAACAGCCGTGCTTGCCGAGAGCGCAAGTGCGAGAATGATATGGAGTGTGGATAATTTCATCGCATAAAGATTCTGAACGTTTTGGCATTGTCGTTGGTGACCATCGGCTTCACGAGCGCCACCGAGTCGATGGCGTGGCGTGTGTAGCTGTAGTCTGAAATCTCGAAATTGAGCATTGCGCCGCAATCCACGCTTGCAAATGCCGGTTGCGAGCTGTAGCGCACCGTGATGGTGTCGGCAGGCGAATTCTCCACGTTGTAGTTAAGTTCAAACTGGCACATGTCGGTGGAAGGGCGCAGCGGCAGATAGATTTCGCTTACCGACTGCTTGTCGATGAAAATGCTGTCGCCGGGCGCACCGATGCCACGCACGCTAAGGTTGGTGATGCTCACGGCGGTGGTGCCCTTGAAGAACGCCGCAACAGGCAGACTCGAACGGTTGTCGATGCAACCGTCGCCACTGCAACCGCTCAACGCCGCCAAAGCCAGTAGCGCCAGCGCACCAAATGCCAGATGTGGGAACTTGATTATCATTTTTTGATTTCTTCAGAAATTTCGTACACGTTGCGGTCGGCAGAGTGGCGAATGATGAGTTCGCCGAGGAAGCCGCACAGGAAAAGTTGCACGCCCAAAATCATACACACGAGAGAGAGGTAGAAGTAGGGCGACTGGGTCACGAGCATAGGGTGGTTGCCAGCGTAGAGGTTGTAGAGTTTGATGCCACCCACCAGCATCACGGCGATGAGGCCGAAGAAGAACATCAGCGAGCCAAGCAAGCCGAAGAAGTGCATAGGCTTCTTGCCAAACTTAGTTTGGAACCACAGGGTGAGCAAGTCGAGGTAGCCGTTCACAAAGCGGTCGAGACCGAACTTGGTCACGCCATATTTGCGAGCCTGGTGGTGCACCACGCGCTCACCGATTTTGGTGTAGCCGGCATTCTTAGCCAAGTAAGGAATGTAGCGGTGCATGTCGCCATACACCTCAATGTGCTTCACCACCTCGCGGCGATAAGCCTTCAAACCGCAGTTGAAGTCGTGAAGATTGTGAATGCCGCTCACCTTGCGCGCTGTGGCGTTGAACAGTTTGGTGGGAATGGTTTTGGTTTTGGGGTCGTAACGCTTCTTTTTCCAACCGCTCACCAAATCGTAGCCCTCCTCGGTAATCATCTTGTAGAGGTGTGGAATTTCGTCGGGGCTGTCCTGCAAGTCGGCGTCCATGGTGATGACCACATCGCCTTGCACACGCTCAAAACCAGTGTTGAGGGCAGGCGACTTGCCGTAGTTGCGGCGGAAGCTCACGCCCTTGATATTTTCGTTTTTCTCATGAAGTTCCTTAACCACTTCCCACGAGTTGTCGGTGCTGCCGTCGTTGATCATCAGCACCTCGTAGGCGAAGTTGTTTTCTTTCATCACGCGCTCAATCCATTCTGCCAATTCGGGCAGCGATTCGGCTTCGTTATACAGTGGAACTACTACTGAAATATCCATATCGTAAAGTTTATAATATATTTAATCGTTGTTTTTTTAAATGCTTTGTTAGTTGCGCTTGCCAAAGATTTTGATGAGTGCCGAGATAAAGGCACTGAGCAGCGAGCCGGCAAACGAGCAAAACCAAAATCCCGTGAGCGCCAAGTCGATGCTGCGGGGTGCGCCCTGCTTTTCGATTACCATGCGGAGTGTGGTCACCACCTCCTGCATACCGTCGGCAAAGCGTTCGGGAGTGGCTTCGTATTGGGTGATGATGTGCTGCGCCTGCTCATAGAAGAAATTCGGGCGCAAATACTCCATCACAGCCCAACTCACGCCACAGGCAATGAGCGAGCCGCACATGAAAATGAGAATCCCCGTCATCCAAAGGTTGGAAAACGACGTTCTGCCTTCTTCGGCATTGTATCGCTTTTTCAGCCATCGGTAGATGATGAAAGGAGTGGCCAACACCATAGCCAAGGCAAACGCCGAGAGGGCGATGTGCTTATCGGAGAAAATAAATGCCGAAGCCATCGCAGAGAGGTAGATGCCAAATGGCGCTCCCCATTCTGCCGCTTGCTTAAAAAGACTCTTTTGGTGCCCCATACGATGAATTGTTTGTAACGTACAAAGTTAGGAATTATTCTCCACATTCACAATATTATCGGGCATATCTAAGTAGGTGGAGCATTGGAGATGAAATAGAGCACTCCGAGCACTCGGAATAATCGGAGCGCTCGGAGTGCTTTTATCTAACCTCTAATTTCTAACCTCTAATTTCTCAACAAAATATTGATGAGGGCTGTTACATCGGTTGCGTTTACTTCACCGTTGCCGTCGATGTCGCAGAGGGAGGATTCGTAGGTGGCGGCGTGGAGAATGTGGTTGATGAGGGCTGTTACGTCGCTCATATTCACTTCGCCGTTGCCGTCAATGTCGCCCACGGTGGATTGTGGCTTCACTTCGAGAGGACATACCGAATAGTTGTTGAAATAGTTAGGGTCGTCGGTCTTCATTTTGTGAGGCATAGGTCGTGCAGCCTTTTTGCTCATTTTCTTGGTGATAGGAGAGGAATTGCTGTCGGAAGTCCAAGGCTCGTGCTGCTTCCACACCACACGCATCTCGTAGGCCATGCCTTCGCTGAAAGCGTAGTCGCCGATATAGCGACGGTCGAGGGCAATAGGCTGGTTGGCGGTGCCGTCGGCATTGATGCCAGCGAAATATTCCTTGCCGTCGATAGTCACAAACTTACCCGAAGCGTACGACACCTGGTTGCCGTTTGCCCAGCATGAATCGCCAAACTGATAATGCTGATAAGCGATTTCGGGATATTCGCAGTCGAGGACGGAAGGCGTTTTCATCAACTCGAAGCGAGGGTTGGTCTTGTTGTCAGCCAAAATGCCTCGCACGGTGGCAGGTGCAATCACCTTCATGGCGGCGATGGCGCGATATGCTTCCTCATTGTCGCCACAGTCGAGGGCGATGTAGTCGGGAGCCCAGTCGTAGGTTTCCACGTAGCCCCAATCGGCGTAGGTGTCGTCCACCACTTGTGTGGCGTTGTCGGTCACATAAATCAGGTTCTTTCTGCCACAGTCGGGTTCAAGCGCCTTGGTGGGAGCTACCACATAGAGCGTGTCGGCGATGGTGTATTCCGTGCCATCGACACCTTGATACCAGATTCGCCAAAGTTTCTTCACATTCTCATATTCAGTAATGGCAGTAGGCACGAAAGTCACGCCCACGCCATTTTCGCTCTTGGTGAGAATGCCTTGGACGGTAAATTTCATATTGGCAGTGGTGGTAGGGTATTCGATACCGAATTTATTGATGCCTGCCATCGTAGATGTGGTGCTGTCGGCATTGACTTCGGTGATGGTGAATTTGCCGTCAGCGTCAATATTGTTGATCGCCACGGTTTTAAATGCGCAGTAGTCGTTTTCGTAAGTGGAGACGCCATCCTTGAAAGTGCCGAGAAAGCCCGTGAAGTCGAACGCCTCGCAATCGCTATTGCTGGCACTGACCGAAGCAGGTTTCAGTCCCTCTACGCCAGTGATAACGGTAATGCCGTCCACTTTGCCCTTCACGCCAGTCCAACCGGCAGGAATGTATTCGCCCACCTTGTATTCAGTGTCTAAATCGCCGTAAATGATGGCAGAATACAGATATTCACTCTCGCAGCGCACGAAGTGGAATTTGCCGATGTTCAGCACCACGAAAGCCATGCCTGTGAAGCGGATTTTAGTGCCGTCGGCAATGGAGTCGCCGAAATTGAGGAAAGTGTCGAGTTCCTTCACTGTAGGGTCGATGGTGCCACCGTCGTCGTAGGTCACCACCATTGAGTCGAGACGGCACTGGCCATCGAAGTTGAAAGTGACCGATGCGGCGTTGCCACCCCAAATGCTCTCCTGCACGAAACTGCCGCTGCTCACCGAAGAAGGGGCATACCAGCGGCTATTGTGAAACACGATAGAACTGATCGTTTTTCCGGCAGGGGCTGCCACGGTCACAGCACCGCTATACACACGGAGTTGCACATTGCCGTTGTAGTCGAGATACACACGGTTTTTGGTGTTGGTGGTGCTTACGCCCACTTTCAGCGTCACGCCATTGACGGTGGCTGTACATTCCGAGGTGATGTCGCCTTCGGTTGAAGATGACGACGAGGGAGCCGTGAAGCCAAAGAGTTCGGCACCATGATGTGCGAAATCGAAAGTGGCAGTAGCTGCCCAGGCGTTGGCAAAAGCCATTAATGCCATAGCAAACAGGAGTATTACTTTTTTCATATTCGGATAAGTTGATGTTTATGTTTCAATTATGCTACAAAGTTAATTGTTTTTCTCCATTTTTCACCATTTATGTTTTTCGTTTTTCGGAATGATGTTTTTGGTGATGTTAATAAAATGTTTTATATTTGCAGAAGTGAAATTAACACCATTCCAAAACCAATTAATTAACAAATGAATAGGATGATAAGCAACGCATTAATTTTAGTTACGCTATTGGCATTGTCGGGCTGCAATCAGGGCAGTCAGAACACCGCCAGTCAAGAGGCAAGCACGATGCACGACTCTGCTTCCAACGAGAGAATTCAAGAAAATCCCACATCAGCAGCCGCACCTGTGGCGGTGAGAGGTCAACTCGTGGATGCGCACACCTATAGGCTGTGTGGCAAAACCTACACCACCAAGGGCAATTTTTCGGTTGACGCATACAACCGCAATGCCACCGGCGTGGTGACATTCACCGGTTTCCCTGCCTCGTATGAAGAATTTGCCGACCTTTACGAAAACTTCTTGGGTAAAACCCCGGAAGGCACTGCTGCAATGGCAACGATGGCTATGGAACTTTTCTACCGCGACAAGGCTGTGGGAGAAAAATGTGTGACACTGCTGTGCAGCCCAGGCAGCGCGGCAGGCATGAAGAGTATTGTGGGCGAGAAAGTACGCTCGTGGAAGCGTGGCGACCCTTACGGACAGCGTTACCTGCCAGCGGCAGTGCTCAAAGGCGCAACGGCAGAGAATGGCTATCTGCCCACCGACCCCTACACCATTGAGATGAAAGCGAGTGTGAACAAGCACGAAAAGGTGCAAATCAGCGACAACGGCATCTGCATGTACATTTATGTGCTGGGCGACGGTTGGGATTCGCATCAGCGCAGCGTGCAGGTGTTCCTCCGCACAGGTGGCGACCACTACAAGATTTGGGCGGCATCGTCGCTCTATGTGCAGTGCAAAAACTCACTCAAAGACTTCAAGGATTTAAAATAATAACATAAATTAAAAAGAGAAAAAAGATGAAGAAAGTATTATTATTAATCGCTATTTTGACTATGTGTGTGACATTCAGCGCTTGCAACAAGGGCGCAGGCAGTGGCGCAGCCGCAGCGAGCGAAGAACCAGTGGAAGCATTCGAAAATGCAGTGACTTACGAAAATGCGCAGTATGGCTTCAGCGTGCAACTCCCTTCCGACTTCGCACCTCAAAACAATGATGAGCAGTTGGAAAAGGACCGTGGCGGAAAGCTCTATATCAGAAAAGGCTGCATGGTGGATATGCAATGCGCCGACAAGTCTGAGGCAGTGCTTACCCCAGAGGAAATCGTGAGCAACGGCATCGGCTTCTGCGCCACTTCCGATGACTGTACCGTAATCGAGCGCAAGGTGGAAGGCACTGAGGGCATCGTGAAATACCAAGACAAATTCGGCTATCGCGCAGAGTATTACAAGTGTATGCCCGACAAGAAACTCTACACCATCTCCTTTACCTACGACTCCGACAAGAAGAAGGAGTACGACGACGAAGTGGATAAAATCATCAAATCCCTCAAGGTGAAAGAATAATCTCCATACTCTGGAATAGAACGACTTACGCCTTTGGCGGTCACGGTACAAGGAATTGTGGTAAATTATTCCGAAATTTGGGTAATCGGATAATGAAAATGTGTGATTAATTTTGCATCGTTAAAAAATTAGTTAGAAATCACATTTAAGTTATTACCGCAATGTATATCGAGAAAATTCAGTCGCCAGCCGACTTGAAAGGGCTGAGTTTAGCAGAATTGAAAACCGTGGCAGATGAAACCCGCGCCGCCGTGCTTAACCGTGTGAGTAAGCACGGCGGTCACGTGGGTCCCAACCTCGGATTCGTTGAGGCCACCGTGGCACTGCACTATGTGTTTGATGCGCCAAAGGATAAATTCGTGTTCGACGTGAGCCACCAGTGCTATCCCCACAAGGTGCTCACAGGCCGTGCATCGGGATTTCTTGGCGAAATGAGCGATATGAACGCTATATCAGGATACTCATCACCAGCCGAAAGTCCGGAATACGACAATTTTGAGGTGGGGCATACCTCCACTTCCATAAGCCTTGCCACAGGCTTGCAGAAAGCGCGCGACATCAAGGGCACTCACGAAAACATCATCGCCATTATCGGCGATGGTTCGCTCTCTGGCGGTGAGGCGTTTGAGGGACTTGACGAAGCTTCGGAACTGGGCACAGGCATTATCATCGTGGTGAACGACAACGAAATGTCGATTGCCGAAAACCATGGTGGCATCTACAAAAATCTGCGTGCCTTGCGTGAAAGCCGCGGCACATGCCAGCACAACTGGTTTAAGGCTTGGGGCTTTGAATACAAATATCTGGAGGAAGGCAACGATGTGGAAAAACTCATCGAGGTGTTCCGTAGCGTGAAGGACACCGACAAGCCCACCGTGGTGCATATTCACACCGAAAAGGGACACGGATTCGCACCAGCCGTAGCCAACAAAGAGGCTTGGCACTATGGCGCACCCTTCAATCCAGCCGACGGCAGTCGCCCCGAAATGCCAGCTATCGAAACCTACGAACACCTTTACAGCGACTGGATGCTCCGTGAAATGAAGCTCGACCCCACACTCATCGCCGTTACGGCTGGCACACCGTCAGCTGGTGGCTTCACGCCAGACAAGCGAAAAGAGGCAGGTGCGCAACACATCGACATGGGCATTGCCGAAGAACAGGCGGTGGCTATGATTTCGGGAATGGCGAAAGGCGGACTGCGCCCGGTGTGGACGGTGTATAGCACATTCATTCAGCGCACCTACGACCAAATAGCACAGGATTTGTGCATCAATTCCAACCCTGCCGTTATCAATGTGATGTGGGGCGGCACTGGCACAATGAACGACATTACCCACATCTGCATGTTTGACATTCCGATGCTGTGCAGCATTCCCAACCTTATATATTTGGCGCCTACCACGTGTGAGGAATATTTCTCGATGCTCCGTTGGGCAATCCGTCAGGAAGCAAAACCTATCGCCATTCGTGTGCCGAGCAATGGCGTGGTGCACACCACCGAGGCTGTGGATGAGGAATACAGTTACTCGCCAAAATATAAAGTGGCGCACGAAGGATCGCAAGTGGCAATCATAGCCGCAGGATCATTCTACCAGAAAGGCGAGAATGTGGCTCACTTGCTTGCCGAACAAGGAATTGATGCCACGCTCATCAATCCTCGCTACCTCCATGCGGTGGATGCCGAGGCACTCGAATCGCTCAAAGCACGCCATCAGTTGGTGGTGACGCTGGAAGACGGATGCAAAGATGGTGGATTCGGAGAGCGTATCGCCTCTTACTACGGCACATCGGATATGAAGGTGCTGGTGTGTGGCGTGAAAAAGGACCTTTACGACCGCTTCGACCACCAGCAACTGCTTGCCGACAACCGATTGCTCGCTAACCAAATAGCCGACGATATTTTGAATATCATTAAAAAATGAAAGATATATATTACAACACCGTACAGGAATTTAACGATTACAACGGATTCGACACACTGCACCCGTTGGTGAGCGTGGCACGCTTCGACCGCGAGAGAGAATTGGAGGAATCGGTGTATCACTACGGACTGTATGCGCTGTTTTTGAAAGAGAACAAAGGGTGCAAACTTTCGTATGGCCGCACGGAATACGACTTCGACGAAATGACTGTCACCAGTTTTGCGCCAGGGCAGCAGATACATGTGGCACCGAATCCCGATGTGGTATATCCAAAATGGACGGCACTGGTGTTTCACCCCGATTTGCTCAACCGCACCCAGTTGGGTAGAAACATCGGCAGATACGAGTTTTTTGATTACACTTCCAATGAGGCGCTACATCTTTCGTGTGGCGAGATAGAGATATTCCGTGGCGTGCTCAACATGATTCAGCAAGAGCTTCATCGTAGCATTGATAAGCACTCCCGCGAATTGATAGTGAGCAATATAGAGCTGCTGCTCAACTATTGCCTTCGCTTCTACGACCGCCAATTTGTGACGCGCGAGGAAATCAACCACTCGGTGGTGAAAAAGTTCACCTCGTTGCTTGACCAGTATTTGGAAGAAAAGGCGATGAATGAGGGCGTGCCCACAGTGGCGTATTTTGCCGACAAATGTTGCTATTCAGCCAAGTATTTCGGCGAGCTCGTCAAGACCGTGACTGGCAAAACAGCCAAAGACTATATCAACGATCGTATGCTCGTGGCTGCCAAGCGACTGCTTGCCGACGACAGTCTCAGCATCACCCAAGTGAGCCAGATGCTCGGATTTGAATATCCACAGCACTTCGTTCGCTTCTTCAAGGCGCGCACAGGCGTCACCCCATCAGAATATCGCAAAACAGCATAAACCCAAATCGGTCATTAGGTCGTGAAAGGTTTTTTATATTACTTCTTGCGGTCTTTCGGCTTTTATAAGACGCCTTTTGCTTGTTTTTAATTCGTAATAGCTCGCTATCACTCATTAAAAGACAAGCAAAATCCATTCTTCTAAAACTCCGAAATACCACAAGCCCTAATGACCGATTTGGGATAAAACCACCAAAAATGATAAAGCATATCAGTTTATTCATTGTATTGGCAGCAGTATCAATTCAGATTATGGCACAAAAGAAAATAGTACAGACAGCAGGGCGCACCCAACTGGGTGAGTTTGCCCCAGAGTTCGCCCACCTCAACGACGACATCCTCTTCGGAGAAGTATGGAGCCGCAATGACTTACTTTCATTGCGCGACCGCAGTTTAGTAACAATCACTTCGCTTATCAGCCAAGGAATCACCGACAGTTCGCTGAAATATCACTTGCAGTCGGCAAAGAACAATGGCATTACCCGCACGGAAGCGGCAGAAATCATCACCCACATTGCCTTCTACGCCGGCTGGCCTAAAGCCTGGGCTGCCTTCAATTTGGCAAAGGAGGTATGGAACGAAGATGTGAAAGGCGAAGATGCCAAGGCAGCTTTCCAGCGCGAGATGATCTTCCCTATTGGCGAACCGAACACCGCTTACGCCAAATACTTCATAGGCAATAGTTATCTTGCAAAAATCTCTGACAGTCAGATACATTTCTCCAATGTTACCTTTGAGCCTGGTTGCCGCAATAACTGGCACATTCACCATGCCACCAAAGGTGGCGGACAGATGCTTGTGGGCGTGGCAGGTCGCGGCTGGTATCAGGAAGAGGGGAAACCAGCGCAGGAAATACTGCCAGGTACCGTGATTCATATCCCTGCCAACGTGAAGCACTGGCATGGTGCCGCAAAAGATAGCTGGTTCGCTCACCTTGCATTTGAGATTTCGGGCGACAATGCCTCCAACGAATGGCTCGAACCAGTAAGCGACGAAGCATACAACAGTTTGAAATAAGGAAAAATAATATATGCGATGAAAAAAGTAATTGTAATATCTACCAGCCTCCGTGTGGGTTCAAACAGCGACATGCTTGCCGATAAATTTATTGAGGGTGCTCAAGCGGCTGGAAATGAAGTGGAAAAAATCACGCTCAATGGCAAGAGTATCGGTTTTTGCAAAGGTTGTCTTGCTTGCCAGAAATTGGGCAAATGTGTAATCGACGACGATGCCAACGCCATTATGCAAAAGGTGCTTGAAGCCGATGTGGTGTGCTGGGCAACGCCCATCTACTATTATGAAATGAGCGGACAGATGAAGGTGCTTATCGACCGCATGAATGCGATGTATTCACTCGATTATAAGTTCCGTGATGTGTATATGCTCTCCACTGCAGCAGAAGATGAGCCCGAAGTTCCCAAGCGAGCCGAAGCAGGTTTGACTGGTTGGATTGACTGCTACCCTAAGAGCCGCCTTGCCGGCACGCTGTTTTGCGGCGGAGTAGATGCACCACGCACTATCAGGGGCAGCGTCAAGTTGCAAGAGGCTTACCAGTTGGGGAAGAATATTAGTTAAACCCAAATCGGTCATTAGGGCGTGTTAGGATTTTTTGGATTACTTCCACAAGCCCTAATGACCGAATTGAGTTAAAGAGAGTTAAATCGTGTGTCGCAAACGCTTGAAATCGGCATTGCTAACCTTTTGGTAACCAAAGCACAAAAATGTGCCTACTTGTCGGATAATGAGAATGATAGTAATTTTGCATCGGGTAAAAAAACAATATGTAAAATTTTAAATTATTGACGATTATGGCTAATTTTGCAATCAAAAATCTGAATGGTTGGAACAATGTGGAAGGTAAGATTTTTTTAGGTGAAGAACTTGGCTTGACTGGTGCCGAGGCTTCGGTACAGCGTTTGGCTGCTGGCGAAAATCCTGCATTCCTTCATTCACACAAAACTCACGAAGAACTCTACATCATCATTTCGGGCAAAGGCGAATATGAGGTTGACGGAGTGAAAAATGAGGTTGGCGAAGGCAGTATCATTCGTGTTTCGCCAGCAGGTGTGCGAGCTTTGCGCAACACAGGTGATGACGACATGGTGATGATGTGCATTCAATATGAGGCAAAGCCTATTAGCAGTTTCATGGACGATGCCAACATCATTCCGATTGAAAAATAAAATTTAATGACAAATCAAAAAGAGAACAATAAACAAGCAAAAGACGCATTGTTCCCTAATTGCCCGATACGCAATATATTGGCGCGTGTTGGCGACAAATGGTCACTCCTTGTGCTGTACACCCTGCAGCATAAGGAGCCTTTGCGTTTTAAACAACTGCAACGCGAGCTGCCCGACATCTCGCAAAAGTCGCTCACCCAGACGCTCCGCATCTTGGAAGAAGATGGCTTTGTGCATCGTGAAGTGTTTGCCGAAGTGCCGCCCAGAGTGGAATACAGGCTCACCGAGCGAGGGCTGTCGTTTTTGCCTGTGATAGACAACCTAATCGGCTGGGCTGCGGCGAATATGGAGCAAATAATCAGCGAAAGGGAAGCCCGAATGGCAGGAGAGAAAACGCCCATTTAGAGTTATGATTGTTTAAATATATGATATGAATGGTATGAAAAGGATTGTATTGATTTTGGTGATGGCTGTGTTGGGGCTGTGCGGCACTGTGCAAGCGCAGACCTTTCGCGACCGCAGCGGCTCATATACAGGCAGAATCGAGGCAAGTGGCACGGTGCGCGACCGTTCGGGAACGTATGTGGGCAGAATTGAAGCCAGCGGCACGGTGCGCGACCGCTCAGGCTCGTATGTGGGAAAAGTGAGTGTGGAAGGCACAGTGCGCGACCGCAGCGGATCGTATATCGGCAAAATCCAAACCGACGGCACCATGCGCGACCGTTCTGGTTCCTACATGGGCAGGGTGGAGGCCGACGGCACAGTGCGCGACCGTAGTGGCTCGTATATGGGAAAATTTGAAGGCGGCGTGAACCTGAGGCGCGCAGCAGCCATACTGTTCTTCAAATTATTCTGGTAGGCACCCCTTATGAAATTCTTACAAAGAAAATACTCAAAGATTAAGCCAGTCTTTGAGTTTTTTCTTAACCATCATTGATAATGGATCTTGTTGTCGTTCGTAATTTCTTTTATGGGACTTGCTATTTAACCCAAATCGGTCATTAGGTCGTGAAAGGTTTTTTATATTACTTCTTGCGGTCTTTCGGCTTTTATAAGACGCCTTTTGCTTGTTTTTAATTCGTAATAGCTCGCTATCACTCATTAAAAGACAAGCAAAATTCATTCTTCTAAAATTCCGAAATACCACAAGCCCTAATGACCGATTTGGGTTTAACAATCTCCCAATGTCCTGTCTTGTCACTTCCTACATAATGGATGAGATTCATGTCACGCAGAACATAGAGGTCGCGCTTTGCGGTTCTAAGACTAATGTCTAAAGCTGCGGATAAGTTTTGTGCATTTACCGTGCCATTTACCGTGCCATTTTTTATTATCTCGTAGATTTTTCGCTGTCTGTCAGTTAGATGGGCTGTGTTTACATGCTCTGCTACTTTCACATTTATCGGCTCATTCTGAATATGCAGCGTTAATTTTACTTGCATCAACTCAGGTTGCTCTAATAGTTCAGGTCTTAGCCAATGTTTTTCGTTCCAAGCATTCAGAATGAGAGGGAAGCCAGAACCGAGGTTCTCGCCATAGCCAATCATACGAAAAATATTCTGGTAGGCACAAAATTAGGAAATGATATACAAGTTGTCCCGAATACGATGCGACGAAATTCCGTTAGGAATTTGATGTGTGTAGGCAGGTATGCAGAAAAGATGTAATGGAGCGAAGCGAAATGGAATCTTTTCGAAATGCCTG
>SAMEA104315424__coassemble_375_pt1 | contig 56304 bp, 46 predicted proteins | sample SAMEA104315424__metabat2_low_PE_030 | metagenome-assembled genome bin SAMEA104315424 (sample SAMEA104315424) | gut metagenome | biome: Monkey gut; feature: monkey-associated habitat; material: faeces | place: China | collected 2013 | reverse complement strand
AATGGGGTAAGGGGCTTTGCCGTCTCTTTTCCCATGTTAAATGAAAGAGCCGTGAGTTTTTAACCCAAATCGGTCATTAGGGCTTGTGGTATTTCGGAGTTTTAGAAGAATGAATTTTGCTTGTCTTTTAATGAGTGATAGCGAGCTATTACGAATTAAAAACAAGCAAAAGGCATCTTATAAAAGCCGAAAGACCGCAAGAAGTAATCTAAAAATCCTCATACGGCCTAATGACCGATTTGGGTTTAAACTTTTATTCTGCTGATTAGTCAAAATCCCAAATTGCGAATTTGGTTAAGAGAAATTAATCGTGTAAGTTTGTAAAAAAATATTTTAGCGATGTCAAAGTTTATAGAAAAGACTCTCGAAGACGGAGAAACAATCATCTTCAAAGGACGACTTCATTGGACATTTAACTGGCAATACACCTTTGGTGGAGCGGTTTTGGCTGTCCTCGGTTTGGTAATGCTGATTATGGGGCTAACGGGCGACAAAACGCCGTTTACTGTGTGTGGCACTATCGGTTTCGTGGTGGGTGTATGTTTTGTGCTGTGGGGCTATTTTATCCGCAGCAAGACTTCTTTTGCAGTCACTAACCACCGCTTCATTCAGAAAGACGGCATTTTGAGCATCAAGATGACGGAAATTCCACTTTTCAAGATTGAGACCGTGAACCTTTACCAAAGCCTTTGGCAACGTCTTTTCTCCACAGGCTCAATAGAACTGGTGGGCAGTGGTGGCACCAACCACAAGGTGGACTACATTCAGTCGCCATTCGAGGTGCGCAAAATTCTCACCACCAGAATGAAAGCCAACCACGATCAAGGGGAGTGATGGCTATTTTGGTTAGGGGTTAGTGGTTAGTTAGTGGTTAGTGGTTAGGGAGCACTCGGAGCACTCGGAGTAATCAGAGAGCTTCGCTCTAACTTCTAACCTCTAACTTCTAATTTCTATCTTCTAATCTCTTTTTCTCATTTTGTAGGTGGCGAAGGCGAGCACGATGAGGAAGCCTGCCAAGGGGACGAAGAAGGGGAGCACCAGCGAGGTGTTGTCGGCAATGATACCCATCAGCAGGAATGCACAGCCGCCCACAGGTGTCATCATCATATAGGATGAAGCACGCTTTTTCTGCTGAGCGTCGAGCCCCGTAAGTGAGAGGGAGAAGATGGTGGGGAACATGATGGCTTCGCAAGCGAAGTTGAGCACAAGCGCATAGAGCGAGATTTCACCACCGAAAAGCACGCCGCACATACATGCCACACTACCCACAGCGCAGCAGAACAGCACCTTTGTGGGGTGCACGAACTTCATTACCCATGCGCCCAAAAATCTGCCACCCATAAATATGAACAGCGCAAGCGAGAGCAGGCGAGAGGCTTCCACATTGGTGGCCACGCCTTCGCTGGTGAGGAATATCACGAAATAACTGTTGATGCTGATTTCTGCCACCTCGTAGGCGAGCAGCGCCAGAAAACCGAAAAGCACGGCCTTGCCAAGTTTTCCACTCGATGGGGTGTGGGTGGTGCTTTCCTCTTGGGTGATTTCAGGGAGTTTTACACGAGCGAAAATGATGGCCACGGCAATCACCACAATGCCCATCAGCATGTAGGGCGTAGAAATGTCGCCGCCCGAAAACAGGTATTCGCCCAGCACAAAAGGAGCCAGCGCACAGCCCATGCCGTTGAACGACTGCGAGAGGTTGAGGCGTGAGGTGGCTGTATCTTGCGGACCGAGTTCGGTAGCGTATGGGTTGGCTGAGGTTTCGAGGAAAGTAAGACCGATGCCGATGATAAAAAGGCACGCTAAAAATGCGGGAAGTGTGCCAATGGCGGCACCTGGGATAAACAGCAATGCGCCAGTGGCATAGAGTAGCAGTCCGCACACCACGCCATAGCGGTAGCCGTAGCGCGAAATAAACAGTCCGGCAGGAATGGCGGTGAGGAAGTAGGCAAGATAGGTGGTCACCTGAATCATTGCCGATTGTGTGATGCTGATGCTCATCGCCTCACGGAAGTGCTGGTTGAGCACATCGAGAATGGCTCTCGCAAATCCCCAGAGGAAAAACAGCGAGGTGATGAGAATGTAGGGCAGGAGATATTGTTTTGATGTAAGTTTCATAGATTGCGAAAATTAATGCGGTGATGTGTTATGAATTGCGGTGGAGAAGATCCATTGCACGAAGGTAACTCGACGAGAATGGACCGGAGTGCTCAAGTTTGATGGTGCTCACAGCGGCGGCAAATCTGCCAGCCTCTTCCACATTCGCCCCTTGCGCGCGGCGATAGATGTAGCCCATCACATAGGTGTCGCCACAGCCAGTGGCATCAACCAGCAGCAGAGGTTGGTAGGCAGGAATGTCGTAGAACACGCCATCGGCAAGAATGATGCTACCGAAGCTGCCCAGCGAGAGCAGCACCTCCTTCACACCCCAGTCGGCGATTTTCTGTGCCGCCTTGTGCAAGTCGCTTTCGCCAGTCAGCACTTCAGCCTCGTATTCGTTCACCTTCAGCACATCAATGTATTTGCATGCCTCGATTTTCTCTTCCCAATCCACAGGATAGACATCAACGCCCCTCACATCACGCAAAAAACCTTGTGCGTCAACCACAAGGGTGCCTTTGGTGTGGAGGTATTTGATCACGTCGAGCGAAATGTCGTCGGGGAGCAGCGTGCCAAGCACAATGTAGCGCGCTTCCACATCGCTCAACTTCTCCACGGTGAACGGATCGGCTTTCGCCCTCACGCACTGTTTGCGCTCGTTTTGGTTCTTTCCGTAGATGTTTTCGAAATACACGGTGTGGCGGCTCGGAATCACGTCAACATCAATGCCCACACCACGCATGGCGCTCACGGCGCTCATTTCGCTCTCGGCAAGCGAGGTGACGAGTTTGTAGGTGAGGTGAGTGTCGCAACCGCTCGCCGCTTCGGATTGGAAAAGCGAGTTGATACCGTATGAGAAATAATAAGAGGTGCCACCAGGCATATATACTTCCTGAGTAGGTGTCACGATTTTATCGAGGGTGATGTGCCCTATGCAGCAAATGTCAAGCATATTTAAGTTGATAGTAATTTGTGGCATTTGCAAGGCGCATGAAGTCAAACGCTAAGTGAGAAAATATCAAAAATGGCTTCAAAAATGGGTGGCAAATGCCGTTTGAATTGGCAAAGTTATAAATCAAATTCCAAATTGCCACACATTTTCGCCATAATTGTGCCATTTGGGTGCCCTTTTCGTGCTTAAATACTTTGTGAATCGGGTGAAAGGCACTAATTTTGCATTGATTTTTTATAGATTAACGGTTTTGCGTACCCACTTTTTCAAACATATCACCACTTTGTGTGCAATCGCTGCGGCGATGGTTGCACTCTTGCCCTCGTGCAGTTCCACCAAGCATGTGCCCGACGGCAAATATCTGCTCGACGATGTGAGTTTGCGAATCCTCGACGAGCAGAACGAAACCAGCGAGGTGAGCACCTACGACTTGGCGAACTATCTGCGCCAGACCGAAAACCATAAGGTGCTCGGCGGATTGAAATTGCAGTTGGCGTTCTACAACCTTTCGGGCAAGGACTCCACCAAGTGGTTCAACAGGTGGGTGCAGCGCGTGGGCACGCCCCCAGTAATCTACGATTCCACCCTCACCGATGCCAGTGTGAGCCAACTGTCGATGGCACTCACCAACAAAGGCTACATGAACAATCACGTGACGAGCGATGTGAGGACCAACGCCAAGAAGAAAAAGGTGAGCGTGACTTATAACATTCGCCTCAATGAGCCATATTATGTGCGCAACATCACCTACGATGTGCCCAACGACACGATTCGCAAAATCATTCTTGCCGACACCACGCTTTATCCTATCCGCCAAAACTCGGTGTTCGACCACAATAATCTTGAAAAAGAGCGTGAGTTTATCACCGAAAACTTGCGCAACAATGGCTATTTCGCCTTCAATAAGGAGTATATCACATTCTTTGCTGATACGGCTGCCGGATCGCGCGCTGTGGATTTGACGCTCAACACCCGTCCGCCTCGCACGCTGGCGCATATTCCCGAATACAAAAGCCACCGCCCATTCTATGTGCGCTCTGTGACATTCGTCACCAACTACAATCCCGTGACCATGCAAGACGGCAAATATTCGGGCAAGCAGATGGAATACAACGGCATCAACTTCATATACGACGAAAACGATATTTATTTGCGCCGCAGTCCGCTGTATGAGTGCTGCTATATCACTCCAGGCGAAATGTATGATGCGAGCAATGTGACCAAAACCTACAAGGCACTCGGCCGCTTCAGCATCTTGAAGTTTGTGAATATCATCACCAATCCTGTGGGCGAAATCGACGGCAGAATGTATGTGGATACCTATATTCTGCTCCAGCGCGACAAGTCGCAGAGTGTGTCGTTTGCAGTGGAGGGCACTAACAGCGAGGGCGACCTCGGCTTTGGCGTGGGTGTCAACTATCAGCACCGCAACATTTTCAAAGGCTCAGAAGTGCTGAGCGCAAAGTTCAACACTCACTACGAGAGCATATCGGGCGATGTGGGCGGCTTAATCAATGACAATTATTCGGAATACTCTGGCGAGTTGGGTATTGTTTACCCAAAATTCAAGGCACCGTTCTTGAAGCACAGTTTCAAGCAGCGCATTAAAGCCACCACCGAACTGACCACCTCGTTCAGCTATCAGGCGCGCCCCGAATACACACGCATCATTGCTGGCGCAGGATGGAAATATGTGTGGAGCGAGCGCCAAAACCAAACGCACCACACGTTCAACCTGGTGGACCTCAACTATGTGTCGTTGCCCAAGAGCAAGTCGCACTTCCTCGACAGCATCAGCAATCCGCTGCTGCGCTACTCTTACGAAGACCACTTCATCATGCGACTGGGCTACAGTTTCTACCACACCAACAAGCGTGAAATATCGCCACTGAGCAAAGCCCTTCAGCAGAATTTCTACACCATTCGCGCCTCGGCAGAAACCGCCGGCAACGTGCTCTACGGCATTTCCAAGTTGATAGGGCAGAGCAAGGGTGATGAAGACAGTTACAAGGTGTTTGGCATCAGATACTCTCAATATGTGAAAATGCAAGCCGACTACGCCTTCACGCACAACTTCTCCGACCGCACCTCGCTTGCCATGCATGTGGGCGCAGGTGTAGCCATTCCGTATGGCAACTCCTCGGTGGTGCCTTTTGAAAAGCGTTTCTACGCTGGTGGTGCCAACAGTGTGAGAGGCTGGGGAGTGCGCACCCTCGGACCGGGTAGTTTTGCCACTCGCAACTCGCAAAATAGTTTCATCTATCAGTGTGGCGACATTCGCTTCGATGCCAGCATCGAGTTTCGCTCCAAACTGTTTTGGGTGATTGAGGGCGCGGCGTTTGTCGATGCCGGCAACATCTGGACCATTCGCGACTATGCCGACCAGCCCGGCGGTGTGTTTAAGTTTGGTAAGTTCTACGAGCAGTTGGCACTTGCCTACGGCGTGGGCTTGCGTATGAACTTCACCTACTTCCTCGTGCGCCTCGACATGGGCATGAAGGCACACGATCCCGCATCAGGTCAGGAGCACTGGCCTATGTTTAGCCCGAATTTCAAGCGTGATAGTGAATTCCACTTCTCGGTGGGCTATCCGTTCTAATGATATTTTGATAATTATGAAAAAATTAGTGATTTTTGACCTCGACGGCACTTTGCTCAACACTATTGAGGACCTTGGGCAAGCCGCCAACCATGCGCTTCAGCAAAACGATTACCCCACCCACAGCATTGCATCTTATCCATTTTTCGTGGGTAATGGCGTGCGTAAACTGATGGAGAGGGTGCTCCCCGAAAACAGCAGAGATGCTCAGACCGTTGATGCGCTTTTGAAAGACTTTAAGGCTTATTACGACGAACACCTCCACGACTATTCAAAGCCATATCAAGGCATTGTGGAGATGCTTGAGGAATTGAGCGACAAGGGTGTGAAATTGGCAGTGGCAAGCAACAAATATTACGAGGCTGTGCAGCGACTGATAGCCTACGCGTTCCCAGGCATCGACTTCGTGGCTGTGGAAGGGCAGAAAGAGGGCGTGAACGTGAAGCCCGACCCATCTATCGTGTTCAACATTCTGGCGCAAGCACATGTGGAGAAAGCCGACACCCTGTATGTGGGCGATTCGGGCGTGGATATGGAAACAGCGCGCCGTGCGTGTGTCGATTCAGTGGGCGTGTCGTGGGGATTCCGCCCAGTGAAGGAGCTGACCGAATACCGCGCCGACGTCATCATCAACAGCCCCGCCGAAATCCTCCCCATCGTAGAATCCGGCATCCCTTTGAAATAATGTATTGAAAATGCTTGTGCATTCTCAAAATAAAAAATAGGCTCTCTGTCACATAAGCGCAGAGAGCCTAAATTATTTATGGATTGATATTTCCCTAAGTGTAAGAGGGGGATTACATGTTCATACCACCGTCAACTTGGATCACTTGACCAGTCACGTAGCTTGACATGTCGCTTGCGAGGAAGGTTGCCACGTTTGCAATGTCTTCCACTTGACCGCCACGGCGTGCAGGAATCTTGGTCATCCAGTCTTTGCGAACTTCTTCAGGAAGTGCTGCGGTCATAGCGGTTTCGATGAAGCCAGGAGCAATAGCGTTGGCGCGAATACCGCGAGGACCCATTTCTTGGGCGATTGACTTAGCGAGAGCAATCAAACCAGCCTTAGAAGCGGCGTAGTTGGCTTGACCAGCGTTGCCGTGAACACCCACCACCGACGACATGTTGATGATAGAGCCACCGCGTTGGCGCATCATGATGGGCACACAAGCGTGAATGAAGTTGAATGCAGATTTGAGGTTCACGTTGATAACTGCGTCCCATTGAGCTTCAGTCATGCGGAGCATCAAGCCGTCTTTGGTGATACCTGCATTGTTGACGAGAATATCGATTTTGCCGAAGTCTGCCTTGATAGCGTTTACCACTTCTTCAGTTTGAGCGAAGTCGGCAGCGTTGCTTGCATAACCTTTGCACTTTACGCCGAGGGCAGCGATTTCTGCTTCTGTAGCCTTGCCGTTTTCGTCGATTACAAGGTCGGTGAATGCGATGTCGGCGCCTTCTTTAGCGAATTTCAATGCGATAGCCTTGCCAATGCCACGAGCGGCACCAGTGATCAGGGCAACTTTTCCTTCAAGTAATTTCATTGTTTTCTTCTTTTTTAGTTATTGTAGTTCTTTATAATGTTTTGTCAGTCGAAAAAATTATAGTTCGTCTTTCTCGCTGTTGTGGCACTGAATGCCGTTGAGCAGGAAGTCTTTGAGATATTCACGGAGTTTGAGTTTATTGATGCCCAAATCTGCGAAACTGTCGCGAATGTAGTGCAAATCCAGCCCTTGCATAGCCATGAGCAGAATTTCGGCGGTCTTGTCCACATGCTTGATGCGGAATGCGCCTTGCTGCACGCCCTCGTTGAGAATCTCCTTCAGCAGCACTATCTCCTTGTGCTTGTTCACTCGGCGAATACGGTCCACGCGGCGCACGTCGAGGAAAAAACTTGCCTTTAGCGAGCCGTTGCGCCCCACCACCTCTTTCACCGCCTCAAAGCGCGAGAAAATGAAGTTCATCAGTTTTTCCTCGGGCGAAATGGGCATCGACGGAATGTCGGCGATGCGCTCGATAATGCTTTGCGCCTCGCGGTTGACCACTGCGTTGAAAATTTCTGTTTTGCTTTTGAAATAGGTGTAGATGGTGCGTCGGCCTTTATCGCTTGCCGATGCTATGTCGTTCATCGTGGTGTTCTCCACGCCCTTGTGAGCGAAGAGCTGACGAGCCACGTCTATCAATTTGTCTTTAGTTCTCGATGCCATCTGTTACCTTGTTTTGGGGCTTTATCTTCTGCTATTGGGTTGCAAATATAGTTATTTTCCGTGTATTTTACAAAAAAGCGTTCCGAAAGACACTCAACATCTTTCGGAACGGTATGGGTGCTGTATGTGTTTTTTACAGAAGTGTCATTACAAGTAATTGGGCGGTGACCACACGCAAGAACATGGTGAGTGGGTAAACCGTAGAGTAAGCCACCGCTGGAGCATCGTTGCCAGCCGTCTTGTTGGCGTAGGCGAGTGCTGGTGGGTCGGTGGTGCTACCCGAAATCAGGCCCATGAGGGTGCAGTAGTTCACCTTGAATTTGCCATGAGCCACAAAGCCCACGATGATGAGCGGAATGAAGGTGATGAGGAAGCCGTAGAGCACCCATTTTGCACCGGTGCCGTTAAACACGGTGGCGGCGAAGTTGGTGCCGGCTGCCAGTCCCACCGAAGCGAGGAAGAGGCAGATGCCCAATTCGCGGAGCATGAGGTTGGCGCTTGATGAGGTGTAGGTCACCAGTTTTATCTTATGGCCGTAGCGACCGATAAAAATTGCAGCCACGAGCGGACCACCTGCCAAACCGAGCTTCATAGGCACCGACATGCCTGGCAATGCCAATGGAATAGAACCAAGCACAATACCCATAAAGATACCGATAAAGATGGTGAACATATTTGGATGGTCGAGGCGCTTCATTGAGTTGCCGAGGTGTGAGGCAAGGCGGTTGATGTCTTCAAGTTGGCCCACCACGGTGATGCGGTCGCCCACTTGCAGCGAGAGGTTAGGGTTGGCGAGAAGGTCGAGACCGGCACGGTTCACGCGGGTGGCGTTGAGGCCGTAGCCCTTAGGCAAACGAAGCGAACCGAGTTTGCGGCCTGAATATTCGCTGTTGGTGATCACGATGCGGCGGCTCACCACAGGAGTCTGCTCCTCTTTCCAGTCGAAGTCCACCTTCGGGCCAATCATGGCGTCGAATATTTCCTCGTCTTGCTCAGAAATCACCACACGCATGAGGTCGCCTTCCGATATGATAGTGTCGGCCACAGGAATTACGATTTCGCCGTCGGTTTTCTTCATGCGTGAAATCACGAAGTTGCGGTCCATAATTTCATGCAAGCGTTGGATAGTGCGGTCGAAAACGAGTTTGTTGGTCACCTTGTATGTCACCACATGAGGTTTGAGCAAACTGTTGGCGTTGTCGTCCTCAATCTCTTTTGCTGCGTTTTTGATGTTGATTTTGAAAATCACCTTCACCAAAATCATAGAGAGAATGATGCCCACCACACCGAGGGGATAAGCTGCCGCATAGCCCATCGACATGGATTCGTTGAGCGCGTTGGCTGATTCGCCCTGAGTTTCGATAAGAGCCTGCTGAGCGGCACCCAGTCCGGGGGTGTTGGTCACGGCGCCGGAGAGAATACCCACGATTTCGTTGGGCTCAACGCCGCCGATACCGAAGTAAATGGCCAATGCCACCACAATGTTGAGCGCAATGATACACACTGCCAGCCCATTGAGCAGCATACCGCCTTCCTTAAATGAAGAGAAGAACGATGGACCCACCTGCAAACCGATGGAGAACACGAAGAGAATCAAACCAAACTCTTGGATAAACTTCAAGGTGTTGTGGTTGATGAATGCTTCATCGGGCGAGATGATGTGGCCGAAGTGGCCTGCGATGATGCCCACAAAAAGCACGAAGGTAGCCCCAAGTGAGATGCCGAAAATTTTCACTTTACCTAAAATCACGCCAACGGCGATAACGATAGAGTAGATGAAAAGAGCATGAGCGATGGTACTGCCAGCAATTAAGTCGTATAACCAGTTCATAAATGATTAAAAATGTTGATTTTTCTTTTCAGACTGCAAAGGTACGACTTTTTTGTGATTTACAGAAATTTATCCGTAATGAAGCACCGCCCCCACCCCTATACGGCTCAATAGAAAATCACAAGGGTGGAAACCAAAACAAAAGGAATTGATATACATGTTGCCTCGAAGAAAATAAAATTCCGTTAGGAATTTGATGTGTGTAGGCAGGTATGCAGAAAAGATGTAATGGAGCGAAGCGAAATGGAATCTTTTCGAAATGCCTGCAATAGATTTGTCAGTATTATGCATTCCAGCGGAATGCGACAACATCAAATTGCCCATTGAATACGAAATCGCATCCCGCTGGGATGCGTATTTGTTATGCGATATTTGCAGGCATTTCGCTTCGGTTATGCTCCATTTCGCTTCGCTCATTTCGCATAACCTTCGCTGCATACCTGCCTACACACATCAAATCCCTATGGGATTTTTTGCAATCACAATAATGATTACATGGACAATTTGTATATCATTGCCAAAACACAATTGCAATATAACGTAAGGACATGCCTCGGCATGTTTCGATGCAAACAGCCATTTCCCCCGACACATTACCAGCAAAGAAACTATCGTCTTAACTTCTTAACTTCTCTAACTTCTTAACTCCTGACTGCGTTATATCAGCCCGCGGCGCATAAGGGCTGCTGCCACCCAGCAAATGAGGAAGGTGAGCACTGTGAAAATGAGAGCGGTGAGTAAGATGGTGCGACTGTTGGAAGTTTCAATTTCCTTGAGGTCGTCGGCATCGCCATCGGCAGTCGATGGCGCTTTGGTCTCGTCTTTGCCGTGGCGAGAGAATATCGCCGTAATCAGCCCGGCCATAGCACCAGCCACCACTGCAATGATTATCCATAGAAACAAATGGCTGTCGCCCGAAGTGAAAAGGTGCTTCATAATTTATAGTGAGTTTTAAAGTTCTTCGTCTTGTATCTCGGTTTGGCACATTTCGTCGTATTCCTCCCAGTTGGGGTCTTCCTCGGCGTGGAACGAGAGTGGCAGTTCGGGGAACGTGGAGAGCACCTCGTTGATTTTGCGCTGGAAGATGTGCAGACTGCGTGCGTAGAACACCCAGTTGCGCAGCCCGTCGCCGGTGTATATGCCAGTCACCACAGCGGTGGGGTCTTTCATAAAGCAATCCTCAATGGCGTCTTGCACCTTCTCCATCAGAGTGGAAGTTTCGAGGTCGGGCATACCCTTTGTGTCGGGTTCGTAGGTCCAAGTCATCTCTAAGCGGTAGATGTACTTTTGCGTGTCGCGCACGTTTTGCATGTTCCTGCGGCCTGTCACCAGTATCAGGTTGCCATTTTCTGCTTCCGCTGGAGCGGTCCACCAGTCGGTGGAGATATGAAGTTTTGCCATAATGTTTGTCGTTCAGTTTTGATTATTTGGTATAAAATTAAAAAACTTTGCCGATATTACCAATTTTATGAATTACTATTTTTTTACTTCCCCGAAAAATGCTAACTTTGATGACGAAGATAAACACACAAATTGAATCAACAATCATGACAGTAACAATCATTATTTTAGTGTTGGCGCTGGCTGCCGTGGGCGTGCTGGTGGTGATGCTCTTGCGTGCGCGCGAAAATGGCGCGAGAATGGAGGAGCAAGTGCGAATTTTGGGCGAGGAGCAGCGCAGGCTGAAAGCCGACTCACGCCTGGTGTTTAAGGATGTGGCTCAGCAGTTGCTCTCGGAGCAGAGTCGTGCCATGCGTGAGCAGAACGATGTGCGTATGGGCGAGATTGTGAAACCGCTGCGTGAGAATCTGGAAAGTCTGAAGCGCACCATCGACGGCTACAAGACCGAGCAGGTGAGTTACGCCGCCGCACTGAAGCAGCAAATCAAAGATCTCTCCGACATGAACCGCAACATAGGGCAGGAGGCGAAGGAACTCACCCTCGCTTTGCGTGGCGACAGCAAGGTGCAAGGCGACTGGGGCGAAATGGTGCTGAAGCAGATTCTCGACATGTCGGGGCTGCAAGAGGGGGTGAACTACGAAACGCAGATGACGCGCGAGGCTGACGGCAGCGTGCTGAAAGGCGAAGACGGCGGGCGGTTGCGCCCCGATGTGGTGTTTTTCATGCCCGATAATAAGCGACTGGTGATAGATTCGAAAACTTCGCTCACCGCCTATGTGGAATATGTGAACGCCGCCGACGAGGCATCGCGTGCCGAAGCGCTCCGCCGCCATTTGGCGAGCGTGCGAAAGCATGTGGATGAGTTGGCAAACAAAAAATATCAAACAATCAAGGATTCTGCCGATTTTGTGATGATGTTTGTGCCCAACGAGCCAGCCTATATGCTTGCCATGAGTGGCGATGCGTCGCTGTGGGAATATGCCTACAAGCGCCAAGTGGTGATGGTGAGCCCCACGCATCTGATTTCGGTGGTGAAACTCATCAGCCAACTGTGGGCGCGCGACCGTCAGTCGAAAAACGCCATCGCCATCGCCGATGAGGCAGGCAAGATGTACGATAAACTTGTGGGCTTCCTCGCCGACATGGAGCAGGTGGGCAAAGCCATCGACGGTGCCCAAAAAGCCCACGCTGAAGCATTGAAGAAACTGTCGGAAGGCAAAGGCAACCTCATAGGCAGAGCAAACAAAATCAAAGACCTCGGCGCAAAAGCCACCAAACTCCTCCCCGATCCCGACTAATTCCCCCAAATCACCCATGTAGGGCAACAAAGCCGATTTAATCCTATTTTACCCGATTTACACCTAACAATATTATAATTGGTGTAAATGGATTTTAATGGATTAAATCGGAGTTTTTTTGTCGGACATATCAGACTTATCGGACATATCAGACCTATCGGACGCCAAAACTTGTTGGCTCGTAGACTCGTTGGCTTGTTGGCTCGTTGACTCGTTGACTTGTAGACTTGCTTGCTTGCGATGTGGTTATTCCGACATGAAGGAGTCTTTGAAGCCGAGGAAGTAGAGTACGCCGTCGATGCCGATGGTGGAGATGCTCTGTTGGGCTGTTTCCTTCACCTTTGGCTTGGCACGGAATGCGATGCCCAAACCAGCCGTTTTTAGCATTGGCAGGTCGTTGGCGCCATCACCCACAGCGATAGTTTGCGCGATATTCACGTTCTCAACCTGTGCAAGTAGGCTCAACAGTTCGGCCTTGCGGCGACCGTCGACGATTTCGCCCAAATAGCGGCCGGTGAGTTTGCCATTGTCGTCGATTTCAAGTTCGTTGGCATACACATAGTCGATGCCGTATTTATTTTTCAGCACATTGCCGAAATAGGTGAATCCGCCCGAAAGAATGGCGATTTTGTAGCCAGTGCGCTTCAGCACACGCATCAGACGGTCGACGCCCTCCGTGATGGGCAACTGGTCGGCAATTTCCTGCATCACGCTCACGTCAAGCCCCTTCAGCAGCGCCACACGCTGGGTGAAACTCTCCTTAAAGTCGATTTCGCCACGCATTGCGCTTGCGGTGATGGCTTTCACCTTGTCGCCCACGCCGGCACGGATTGCCAGTTCGTCGATGCACTCGGTTTGGATAAGCGTAGAGTCCATATCGAAGCAGATGAGGCGGCGGCAGCGGCGGTACATGTTGTCCTCCTGGAGCGACACGTCGAAGCCCAACTCATTGCTGATGCGCATAAACTCGGTCTGCATCGCCTCCTTGTCGATAGGATTGCCACGCACCGAAAATTCGATACAGGAGCGTTGTGGAGTTTTGCCGTCGTTGGTGATGGGAATACGGCCCGTGAGACGTTTGATGTCGTCGATGTTCAGCCCCTGCTGAGCCACAATGCCGCTGATGGCGGAAATTTGCTCCGCAGTGATTTCCCTGCCGAGAATGGTGATGATATAGCGGTTTTTGCCTTGCAAGCCCACCCATTCCTGGTAATCGTCGATGGCGATAGGGGTGTAGTTGATGCTCACGCCCATTTCTGTGGCTTTGAAAAACAGTTCCTTCATGATTTCGCCGCTGAGGTTGCTGGTGGTCTTGAAAAGAATGCCCAGCGAAAGGCGGTGGTGAATGTCGCTTTGACCGATATCAAGAATTGTGGAGCCGAATTTTCCAAGAATGCCGGTGAGGGCGGAAGTCACACCCGGCTTGTCGTGGCCGGAAATGCTGATCAGAATTATTTCGTCTTTATCGTTACTCATAAATTGCGATACTGATTTGATTATCCTACAAATTTACGCATAATTTCGCACAACCAAATAATAAAATTTGAATGTTTTGTTTTCGGTGAAAATCTGGGGAGGCGAAATGTTAAATTTCCGTGGTGGGCTCCCAGTGTTTCCACAGCCGAAATCTTTGCTCTGGCATATTGGTGGTGGGATTTTAACATTTTAAGTTAAAATCAAAATCAATTAAAGTTTTGGTTTATGCAACCGATTACATAAAGTGGTTATATACAGGTGTTTAGAAAAATGTTTTCTGAAAAAGATTTGGTCATGTAAATCTTTTTTTGTAATTTTGCATCGGTAAAACTGATATGCGGCATCATTAGTTAGCAATCTTTAGCCGCATTTTACCCACTGGCCACAGCGGTGGCGGTGATGCCGAAACTCGGCGAAGGCCGTTCCGAAGCGCGACGTTTTAGAACCGACCTTTTTGTGGAATGAAAATATTGATTTATGAAGAAAACACTTATTCGATTTGTGGGTGTTGTGCTGTTATTCATCTTGGCTTCTGCAGGTAGTGGTAACTACTATGGTGTGGAAGTGGGCGAGCAGGCTCCAAACTTCGAGGTGAGCAACGAAACACATTCGTTACAGCTCCAATCGTTAAGAGGCAAGTATGTGGTAGTGACCTTCTGGTCGTCGGCTGATGCCGATTCGCGAATTGCAAACATGATGCACGACCGCGCTGCCAGCAGTAATGAAAACCTTGAGCATGTGGCTCTGAATTTCGACGAAAGTCAGCCATTATGGAATGAGATTTGCAAGCTCGACGGTTTGAACACAAACTCACAATTCTACGCACGCAACGAGGCTGGTGCCAAGTTGATGAAAGCGTGGGAACAAAACGAAGGATTTACTTCTTTGCTCATCGACCCCTACGGAGTGGTTGTGGCACTGAACCCTTCAGAAAAGATGTTGAATCAACTCTAATCTAAAAAGCTGTCCAGGTTCCAATTCAAAAAGGAGCTTGGGCTTTTTGTTTTCTATAGCCCCCCTCAAGGTATCGGTTTTTTCTTCACAATCATGACCGACCCTCTCCGAGGCTCATGTTGTGTGTGCATTGCTATCACCAAGCTGCGCTCAATCGCTCTGCGATTTTCGCTTGCATGGTGTTTCGCATGATGCGGCATCTCCGATGCCTGTGACTTCAAATTCTCGTGTGGAAGGGATTTGTGGGTTGTCCTATACAGGCTTGCTAAAATATAGGAAATGATATACAAGTTGTCCCTGTGATTATTTAGTAATTGAAAAAAAATCCCATAGGGATTTGATGTGTGTAGGCAGGTATGCAGCGAAGGTTATGCGAAATGAGCGAAGCGAAATGTAGCATAACCGAAGCGAAATGCCTGCAAATATCGCATAACAAATACGCATCCCAGCGGGATGCGATTTCGTATTCAATGGGCAATTTGATGTTGTCGCATTCCGCAGGAATGCATAATACTGACATTTCTATTGCAGGCATTTCGAAAAGATTCCATTTCGCTTCACTCCATTACATCTTTTCTGCATACCTGCCTACACACATCAAATTCCTAACGGAATTTCATCGCATCTTCTTCGGGATAACTTGTATATCATTACCAAAATATATGCTACATCCCCTGTGAATTTCCACTGAGTGCTTGCTGATTGCATCGAAACATGCCGAAGGCATGTCCCTACGCAATGATTCGCTTTTTTGTCTATTTATATAGGTGGGTGTTAATTGGGTTTTAATGGATTTAATAGGTGTTCTGTTTTCGGACCTATCGGGCCTATCAGACTCGCCTTGTTGACTCGTTGACCTGTTGGCTCGTTGACTTTTTCTTGGGTGAAAAAAAAGCACTGGGCGGTGGGGCTCAGTGCTTGTGTATCTTTTTTTACCCGATGGGGTGGGGGTTATTTGTTGCTGTAGTTGCGGGCTTCTTGGTAGGTGCTCTTTGTGAAGAGGTAGGTGTCGGTGTGTGTGCACCTGTTGCGGAAGTCGAAGATAGCCTCTGGATTGATGGCGTAGCCCATGAAGCGGGTTTCGAAGTGGAGGTGCGGGCCTGTGCTTCGACCGGTGTTGCCGGCGAGGGCGATAGGCTGACCTGCTTTCACATATTGGTCAGGCTTCACGAGGAAGCGTGAAAGGTGACCATATACGGTTTCGAGGCTGTTTTCGTGACGCACAATCACATAGAAGCCGTAACCGCTGCGCTCATACTTGGTGAGGCGAATTCTGCCACTGAATGCTGCGTAAACGGTGTCGCCGATAGATGCGCGGATGTCAACACCCTTGTGTACGCGTTTGAAGCGTGCGCGGTAGCCGTAAGGCGATGTAATCAGGTTGTGCTTGATAGGCATTACATAGTTGCGAACATTGATGCGCTTGCTGTTAGGAATATTTGCTTCCTTATAAGGGTTTACCAACCCGCTTTCCCAACCTTCGGTGTAGATGTCGGGCTCTGGTTCAATGTCTTCCCAAAGCGCTTTGGCATATTTCTGATTTTCTTCGAGGTGGATTCGCTCGTTGATTTTTGATTGGCGGGCAAGTTTATCGGCATGTGCTTTGCGATAGCTCGATACTGAACTTAAACTCTGTGCGTCGGCACTAAATGACAGACCGGCTGTGATAATTGTGAGAAGGAATAATTTTGAGAGTTTGCTAAACTTCATCTGTTTCAGTTTTGTGGAGAACCCCAGGAAAGGTAAGCCTCTTTCACTAAATGGGCGTTCACCAAATTAATAAAAGTATGGAGCAGAACTTATTAACAAAATAAGCATTTCCTGAACAGTAGAAATTCAAAACGCAGGAAATAAAAAACTCCAAAGGCAGACATGATTTTCATCTCTGTCCGATTTTCCAACGCCAAAATTACCCTTATAATCTCGCAAAGACAAAAATATACCGCTTAAAATATGTAAAAATATGTATTAAAATGTGTTAGATTTTATTTAAATCGCCAATTTTCAGGAATTTACCGTGCTTTGTCTAAAAATGTTGAAAAATCACGATGTTTCTTAAAATACCTAAAAATTGGCACAAATTTCGTGATGTGTGCAATTTTTATCCTCGTAATTGGTTGGCACATCGCATTTTGCATTTTGGTGAAATCGCAACGATTAATGCCTTTTCCTCCTCAATATTATATAATGTGGCGCGTCAACTGATGAGGCCCCAGTTCACTTTGTGGCTGAACAGGAGTTGCATGTGGGTGTTGAGCATTTTGCCTTCGGGCGATGCGAGGTCGGGGTCGGCGGCGAGTACGGCGATGGCATCTTCGCGCGCTTGTTCGATGATGGGGCCATCGGTCACAAGGTTTGCCACCTTCAGATTAAAGGCGATGCCGCTCTGCTGAGTGCCCTCCATGTCGCCGGGGCCACGGAGTTTCATATCCTCTTCCGCCACCACAAAACCATCGTTGGTGTTGGTCATCACCTCAAGTCGGTGGCGAGTTTCTTTTGTGAGTTTGTGCTTCGACATCAGAATGCAGTAACTTTGGTCGGCTCCACGCCCCACGCGCCCACGGAGTTGGTGGAGTTGCGAAAGTCCGAATCGCTCGGCATTCTCAATAATCATCACGCTGGCGTTAGGCACATTCACGCCCACCTCAATCACGGTGGTGGCAACCAGAATTTGCGCCTGATTGGTGGCGAAAAGTTGCATCTGATAGTCTTTCTCGGCAGGGCGCATCTTGCCGTGTACCATGCTCACGGTGTAACTGGGAAATTTTTCCTTCACAATCTCAAAACCTTCCTCAAGGGCTTTAAGGTCGAGTTTTTCGTTTTCCTCAATGAGCGGATACACGATGTAGGCCTGTCGGCCCTTCGCCAGTTCCTGCCCGATGAAGCGGTAGGTGGCTTCGTGCTGGTCCTCGAATCGGAGGTAGGTGCCCACAGGTTTACGGCCAGGAGGCAGCTCGTCGATCACCGACACATCGAGGTCGCCATACACCGTCATCGACAGCGTGCGTGGAATGGGCGTGGCGGTCATCACCAGCACATGGGGTGGGGTGGTGTTTTTGCGCCACAGGCGTGCGCGCTGCGCCACACCGAAGCGGTGTTGTTCGTCGATGATAGCCAGACCGAGTTGCTTGTATTGTACCGTGTCTTCAAGCAGGGCATGGGTGCCGATGAGCAACTGGAGCGAACCGTTGAGCAGACCAGCGTGTATTTCCTCGCGTTGGCGTTTGCGAGTGCTGCCTGTGAGCAATCCCACCTTCACGCCAATTTTCTGCGCCATTTCGCTGATAGCCTCGAAGTGCTGGGTGGCAAGGATTTCGGTGGGTGCCATGATGCACGCCTGGTAGCCATTGTCGAGGGCAATGAGGGCGGTGAAAAATGCCACGATAGTCTTGCCACTGCCTACGTCGCCCTGAAGCAGGCGGTTCATTTGCCGTCCGCTGCCCATGTCGGCACGGATTTCCCGAATCACACGCTTTTGCGCGCCAGTGAGCGGAAATTGCAGGTGGTGACTGTAGAAAGTGTTGAAATATTCGCCCACACGCGAGAAAACGTGTCCGGGCAACTTCTTCGTCAGTCCCTTGATATTCTTTAATATGTGGAGTTCGAGGAAAAAGAGTTCCTCGTATTTCATTCTGTATTGCGCCTTTTGCAGCATGTCGATGCTCGACGGCAAATGCAGGTTGTGCACCGCCTCGTAGATGGGGAGCAGTCTCCTTTGGCGCAAAATGCCCTGCGGCAGAGGGTCATGAATATTTTTCACGGCATCGCTCTCAAGCAGGTTTTTCTCCAACTTCTGAAAGAGGCGCGACGAGAAACCGTGGTTGCGGAGTTTTTCCGTGAGGTTGTAAACGCCCACCATGCCCTTTGGCGCTTGGCTTTGCTGATAAGCATCCACTTCGGGGTGAACGATGCTGTAGGTGCGATTAAACAGCGTGGGTTTTCCAAACACGATATACTCCACGCCGGTTTGATAGGTTTGCTGAATGGATTTCACCCTGTTGAACCACACACATTCCATCGTGCCGGTGCCGTCGCTAAACAAGCCGATAAGCCTACGGCGCGCGCCTTCGCCCTGTGTGTTGAAAGTGACGAATCGCCCTTTCAGTTGCACGCTGGGAATGTCGGCACCCCTCAGGTCGCAGATGTGGTGAATGGTGCTGCGGTCGATATATCGGAACGGAAAATTGTAGAGCATGTCGTGGAAACTCTTGATGTCGAGTTCCTTCGCAAGAATTTCGGCTCTTTTTGGCCCAACTCCCGTAAGGTATTTAATATCGTAGTGGGTGAGATTATTCATGACTATTGATGATGTGCTCCGCTATGGTGATGTCGATAGGGTGGGTGATTTTGATGTTGGTGTTTTCGCCCTCAACCAGCCTCACGTTGCCGCCAGCGTGCTCATACACCGAGGCATCGTCGGTGAAAAATGGCTCGAATGGCACATCGTAGGCTTTGAGCAATTCCAGCGCCTTGAAGGTTTGGGGCGTTTGCACCGCGCGGAGCGACGCTCTTTCAAGAGCCACCGAAGTGCCGTCGGGCTCGATTCTGCGCACCGAGTCGGTCACGGGAGTGGCAGGGATTGCCGCCCCGAATTTCTCTGCTGTCTCGTAGGTGTTCTGAATCAGTGCCGTAGATACCAGCGGGCGCACACCGTCGTGCACCGCCACAATGTCGGCATCGGTGAGTTGGAGCGAAAGCAGGGCGTTTTTCACCGACTGGAATCGGCTGTCGCCACCTGCCACCACGCTGTGTGGAGCCGTGAAACTATGTTGTTCGCAAAGTTCGTGCCAGTAGGCGCGCTGCTGTGCAGGCAAAACCACCACCACCTCCGTGTCGGCGCATTTGAGGAACTGCTCAATGGTGCGCATCAGCACAGGGCGTCCGCAAAGTGGTAAAAACTGCTTAGGAATGCTGCTGCCGAATCGGGTGCCACTGCCTCCTGCCACAATTATAGCGTAGTGTTTCATATTCGTTGTCAAAAAATATGGTGAAAATGTGTTATTACAAAGTTAGGAAAAATCGGTGGTATTAAAAAATTAAATAGCAACCCTCTCGTCAAGAATTGCTATTTAAAGTCTTTATTAAGGTATTCATAAAATTAAGGTGAAAAAATTGTTTTAGGCTTTCGGCTACAAAGATAATTTCCTCATTTTTAATTTGCAAATTTTAATAATCAGAATTTACTGTGGTTTGCGATAAAGATTGATTTTAACTTATTGAAAGTTAGTGAAATAGTATGGTTGTAGTTGTGTTGTGTTAAAAAGTGTGAAATCCTAAAATGCTACTCAAAGGTTGTGGTGGAATGTGGATTTTGTTTAATTTTGTGGTATGAATGAAAAAATGAAAGGAATAGTCACCGTGTTTGTTGATATCGACGACACGCTTTGGTGGTTTACCGAAAACTCAAAACTGGCATTGCGCCACACATTCGACGCGTTTGATATTTCCAGCGTATGCACCTACGAGCGATTCAAGGAAGTGTATTTGAAAAAGAACCTTGAATTGTGGAACCTGTATCACCACGGACTTATCGACAAGGATTTTCTGGTCAACGAGCGCTTCAGATTCACGCTGAAGGAGTGTGGCTACAAGGGCGATGTGGAGAAAATGTGCCACTTGCTCGACGAGGAATATTTGAGATTCCTGGCTTTGCAGTCCACCACCATTCCTGGCGCGCGCCAGTTGCTTGAATACCTTGTGGCGAAGGGTTATGATGTGAACACCCTCAGCAATGGTTTTCAGGGCACGCAGCAGCAAAAACTCATTTCGGGCGGACTATCCGACCTGATTCACCGTAATGTGCTGAGCGACGACTGCGGAATCACCAAGCCCCAGCGTGGCATTTTCGACTATGCCCTTGAGCAGTGCGGTGCCGAAGCCGCCACCACGGTGATGATTGGCGACAACCCCGATGCCGACATTAAAGGCGCACACGATGCAGGGTGGCGCACCATCTACTTTAATATACGCGGCTTGGACCCAATTGAGGGCACTGCCGATGCCGTAGTCACCTCGCTCGACGAGATTCAGCAAATCTTATAGCGCAGAGAAATTCGTGTAATTCCCGAAAATATCGTAATTTTGCACCCGTTATGACAGAAGAACAACGATTACATTTAGAAGAAGAAATAGTAAAGATGCTCAAAACTGTATTCGACCCCGAAATTCCGGTTGATGTGTATAGTTTGGGTTTGATTTACAAGATAGATATCGATGACGATGCAAATGTGTCAATCGACATGACGCTCACCGCCCCCAACTGCCCAATGGCCGACTTCCTGTTTGAGGACATTCGCCAAAAGGTGGAAAGCATTGAGGGTGTGAAGAGCGTGAACGTGCAACTGGTTTACGAGCCCGAATGGGACCAGAGCATGATGACCGATGAAGCAAAACTCGAATTAGGAATGTTATAATCCCCACCTCGCCTCACCTCACACGGATCTCGCTCACGGATTTTTTTGGGGGGCTGGTGGATTGTGGGGGGGGATTGGAGCACTCGGAGTACTCTGAGCACTCGGATTTTCTAACTTCTAATTTCTAATTTCTAACATCTAATAAATGATTTATTTCCTCAGCGATTTGCACTTGGGTGCCAAGTATTTTGACAATCCACGCGAGAAAGAACTTGCGGTGGTCAGTTTCCTCGACAGCATCGCTGCCGACGCAGAGGAAGTGTATCTGTTGGGTGACATACTGGATTATTGGTACGAGTATAAGAATGTGGTGCCACGCGGCTATGTGCGCTTCTTCGCCGCCATTGCCCGACTTACCGATGTCGGCATACCGGTGTATTGGATGACTGGCAACCACGATGTGTGGTTGTTCGACTATCTGACCACCGAGATAGGCATCACCGTATATAAAGGTGCACTGCAAAAAGAAATTAAAGGCGTGCAGTTTCTGCTCAGCCATGGCGATGATGTGGGTTATCAGCCACCCATGTATCGCTTTATGCGTTGGTGCTTCCACAATCGCGTGTGCCAATGGCTGTATGCCAACCTTCACCCACGCATCACCTACGGGGTGGCGCACGGCTGGTCGTCGAGCAATCGCACCCACCGCAAGCCCACCGCCGTGAAAAAAGAGATAGAAGTGTGCTACGCCAATCTGCTCCGCTTCACCGATGCATATTCGCAGCAGCACCCCGAAGTGCGGCACTATGTGATGGGGCACCTCCACCTTGCCAAGCACGCCACACTCGACGAGCAGGGTCGCACCATCACCATACTTGGCGACTGGATTACGCAAAACACCTACGCCACATTCGACGGCAAGGAAATGCGCCTCCACACCTACGCGCCCAAAAACTGAGCAAGCGCGATTGATGATTTGAGAAGTTGGGCAGCTTTTAAAATCGGGAGTGGTGAAAAGGGTGAAAAGGTGCTAAAAAATTCATAAACAAATAGAAAAATCATATTTTCTTGATAAAAATTGCCCAATATTAGTGCCTAATTCAAAAAAAAGTGCGATATTTGCACTTGCAAAATCGGAGACCACCCCAAAGTGGTTGATATTCGTATGTAAATATTTGAAAATCAGCCATAATGAAAAAGTCTTCGTTTTTGAGTGTTAGATAACATTAATAAATCACTATAAATATACAATACTAAAATGACAAAAGCAGACATCGTTAGCGAAATCTCAAAAGCAACAGGTATTGATAAGGCTTCTGTTCTTGAAACAGTTGAAAAGTTTATGGAAACAGTTAAGGACAGCTTGTCAAACGGCGAAAATGTATATCTCCGTGGTTTCGGTAGCTTTATCGTAAAGACCCGTTCGCAAAAGACTGCACGCAACATCTCTCAAAACACCACAATGATTATTCCAGAGCACAACATTCCTGCCTTCAAGCCAGCTAAGGTGTTCATGGAACAGGTGAAGAAGTAATTGCCCATCGCATTTGCGAATAGGTGAAAATCATTATCCTCGACAGAGAAAAGACAAAATATATTTTTTAATCATTTAAAACTAAGTAACAATGCCAAGCGGAAAAAAGAGAAAAGGCCACAAGATGGCTACGCACAAGCGCAAGAAAAGACTTAGAAAGAACAGACATAAAAATAAGAAATAATCTTTCTGTTTAAGTCACACATACTGAGAACAAACTCCCTTTGGCAAAGGTCTCGGTAACGAGCTCCAGCAATAGGTAAGGAGAGTTTGTTCTTTGTCGTATTATTAGATGGCTAAAATTCCCTTTCAAACCAATGAGAAGTGAATTAATAGTTGACGTACAGCCGACCGACATATCCACGGCGCTCCTCGAAGACGGGCGCTTGATGTCGCTGCAAAAGGAGTCGAGAGACGTATCCTATGCCGTCGGTAACCTCTACTTTGCCAAGGTAAAGAAATTGATGCCAGGCCTTAATGCCGCATTCGTGAATGTGGGGCACAAAAAGGACGCATTCCTTCATTACCTTGATTTAGGTTCGCAGTTTGGATCGTATTCAGAGTTCATCAAATCGGTTCTCGAAAATCCGGAAAAGCGTCCTTCGTTATCAAAATTCAAATTGAAGCCCGACATCGACAAGCATGGCTCCGTGTCCGACGTGCTTCAGCAGGGGCAACAGTTGCTCGTGCAGATTGTGAAGGAACCCATTTCCACCAAAGGACCACGACTTACCACCGAAATCACTTTCACAGGGCGCTTTATGGTGCTCATCCCTTTCAACAACAAGATTTCGGTGTCGCAAAAAATCAAGAACTCCGCCGAAAAAATGCGTCTGCGCAAGCTCGTGGAGAGCATCAAGCCCCACAATTTCGGGGTAATCATTCGCACCTCGGCAGAAAACAAGCGAGCAGCCGAACTCAACGCTGAAATGAAAGTGCTGGTCAAGTGCTGGGAAGACAGTGTCGCAAAACTGCAATACACCACCCCGCCAGCTCTTGTGTATGAAGAAGAGAGCAGGGCTGTGAGTGTGATTCGCGACATCTTCAGCCCCGAATTCGAAAGCATATATGTGAATAATGCGGAAATCTACGACCAGCTCCACAACTATGTGAGCCTAATAGCCCCCGACCGTGCCGACATCGTGAAAATCTATTCCGACGATGTGCCTATCTTCGATAAGTTCAATATCACAAGGCAAATCAAGTCGTCGTTCGGAAAAACGGTATCGTTCAAGTCGGGAGCATACATAATAATAGAAAGCACCGAAGCACTGCATGTGATAGATGTGAACTCCGGTAACCGCTCAAAGGCCTCCAGCGACCAGGAAAGCAACGCACTCGACGTGAACCTGCTCGCAGCCGACGAGATAGCGCGACAGCTCCGTCTGCGCGACATGGGCGGCATCGTGGTGGTCGATTTCATCGACATGGCAAAGAGCGAACACCGCCAAGCCCTCTACGACCACATGCGTGAAGTGATGCAAAAAGACCGCGCACGGCACAACATATTGCCGCTGAGCAAATTCGGACTGATGCAAATCACCCGTCAGCGTGTGCGCCCGGCTCTCGACATCGTAACCGCCGAAACCTGCCCTTCATGTGGAGGTAAGGGTGAGGTTCTGCCTTCGCTGCTTTTTACCGATATGCTGAAAGACAAGATTGATTACCTTGTCAACTCACTCGGAGTGAAAAACTTTATTATGTATGTCCACCCATTTGTTGAAGCCTATTTGAAGAAAGGCGTTATCAGCGAATACTTTAAATGGCGTCGTGAATTTGGACGCAAGTTTAAGTTAATGGCCGACCAGAGTCTTGCTTACCTGCAATATAAGGTAATCGACAAAGACCACAACGAAATCGACCTGAAAGAAGAAAAAGACACGAGCAGCTCACACAGCAAAAAAGAGCAACGCTCGCGCAACACTAAAAACGAAGACTGACGCCCCGTAGAAAGCGGTGACCAAGGAGGCATTACCTCCATCACCCACTACGGCGATAGTAGCTTCAATGAATGAAAACGAACAAAGTCCGCATCTCCGGAGGCACTCCCAAGCCTCCCCAAAGATGCGGACTTTTTATTTGTCCAATTTGAAATTAATTTTAGAAGTTAAGGAGTTAATTTTAGAAGTTAAGAAGTTAAGAAGTTAAAGAAGTTAAGACGATACCTTCGCCTCTGCTGGCTCCTTTCTGGTGTTAAGACGACACCTTTGCCTCTGCTAATATATGCCGGAATCGAAACACCGATTTAATCACGGCTCTTTCATTTAAAAGTGCTTTGAATTTTCAATATCCATGAGTATTAGTCGGTTAGAAGCATTTCTCAATAACACCCAACAAAGCTGTTTTTATATATTCCACAGATTAGACTTGGGTAAATGCTACTTATTCAAGCAGTTGCTAAACAACACCAAAGTTAAATGAAAGAGCCGTGCGATTTAATCCATTTAAAATCCATTTACACCGATTTTTCAGAAAGAAAATCCCTATGTTAGAGGCTTCGGAGATGCCTGATAATGCGAAACACCATGCAAGCGAAAAGAACCCCAAAGGGGCGATTGAGCGTAGCTTGGTGATAGAAGGAGGTAAAGATGATGAGCCTCGGAGAGGGTCTGTTATGGTTACTTCAATAGTCTTGACCACGACCGACCGTCTCCGACGCTCATGTATGAGAGGTGTGGACTGCTGTCACCAAGCTGCGCGGCCTTGCGACTGCGTCGGCAAGACCGCTTGCATGGTGTTTCGCATCATTCGGCATCTCCGATGCCTATTCCCTCATAAAATTCCCATAAATGTAAGAATAAAATTCCCATAAATGTAAGAATAAAATTCCCATAAATGTGATTTTTGGTGATGAGGGGGAGTGGCAAAAGCATTACTATCAAAAATACCATCAAAGGGACGGTTCTTCTGATGGTGTTTGTTGTAATGTGTTGAGTGTGCGAATGTTGGAACTGATTTTTGTTGCTTATTTTTGCAGTTTTTTGTTTTTTCTTGATTATGTTTTTTTTGAGGGGGATGAGGGAAAATCGTTCCTTTAGGTAGGGTGGTGGGGGGATTATTTGGGGAGGAGGGCGGCGAAGGGGGCGTTGCTCCACACGATGAAGTTGCCTTCGGCGTCGGTGCTGATGGTCATCACGCCCAGGTCGGTGCGCTTCTCGAAAAGGGCTTGGGTGCGCTCTGTGCCCATTGCCATGCAGGCAGTTGCCCATGCGTCGGCAGTCATGCAGTCGGGGGCTACAATGGTGGCGCTAAGCAGGGTGGATTCCTCGCTCTTGCCGGTCAGAGGGTTCACGATGTGCGACACCTTTTTGCCGTTCACCTCCTTGAATTTGCGGTAGTTGCCGCTTGTTGCCACCGCCTTGCCGTTGAGGGCAATCACAAGAGCCGATTCGTGAACGGTGGCTTGGTCGTTCTCCACAGGCATATCAATCGAGATGTGCCATGGCGTGCCTTTCTCGTTCACGCCTTTCGCCACCACCTCGCCGCCAATTTCCACCATGCAGTTGCGCACGCCGTTGCGTGCCAGCATACGCGCCACCTCGTCGCAAGCCAGTCCCTTGGCAATGCTGCTGAAGTCGAACTGTATGCGCTGGTCGCTCTTCACCACACGCTCATCTTCGAGATGCACTTTTGTGATGCCCACAAACGTGAGCAGGCTGTCGATTTCGGGCTGCGTGGGCAGTTTGCCGTTTTTGTAGCCGAAGCCCCAAGCGTTCACCAGTGGCATCACAGTGGGGTCGTAAGCGCCACCCGATTGCTTGTTGATGTCCACCGCACAGCGGAACATACGCATAAATGTGCTGTCGGCACGGTTGGTGGAGTTGGCGTTGAGGCGCGACACCAGCGACTGCTTGTTAAACACGTTCGCGCTGCGGTCGATCGCATCGAGCACTGCGCCAATAGAGTCCGACAAGTCGGCAGTAGCCTCGTAGGTGATGTGGTATTCCGTGGTCCACACATCGCCTTGCGCCTTGAAAAATGCTTTTTTCTCAGGCTTCATCACAAAAAACGCCACCACAGCGCCAATGGTGAAAATCAAAACGGCGATATATTGCTTCGTGAAAATTCGTTTATTCTCCATATTCATATTCGTTCAGTATTGTGTTCGCAAAGTTAGTGTTTTTGTTGGTGAATAGTTGCGAAATGTGGATAAATGTGGTGAGTTTCGGAAAAAATATTTATTTTTGCAGAAAATAGGCTGCATCTCTGCATAGCAATCAAGTAAACTTGTTGCTCTGCATTCGATTTGCACTATCTTTGCAGAAAGAATAGAAATTAATTAGAAATTTTACAATGATGAAAAAGACCCTTTTGATTTTAGCGATTGCCATGATGGCGATTGGCGCAAATGCGCAAGTGCGCTTTGGCGTGAAGGCTGGTGTGGGCGTGAACACCCTCCACATCGATGCTCCTGAGGCTAATTTTGACACCGACAATCGCACCGGATTCACCGGTGGTGTGATGATGGAAGTGAACCTTCCATTTGGTATAGCGGTAGATGCTTCTGCCCTTTACACTCGCCGCAGTGGCGCGATTGAGGACACGGAAGTGGGCGTGCGCGACTATATCGCAGTGCCTGTGAACTTGAAGTACAAGCTTTCCCTTCCTGTGGTGAGCAATATCATCACCCCATTCGCATTCACTGGTCCAGAATTTGCCTTCAATGTGGGCAACAAGAAGTCGGAGGCTGGTAGCGAATACAAGAGCACCACTGTGAGCTGGAATGTGGGCTTGGGCGTGGAACTCGTGAAGCACGTTCAGATTTCGGCAGCCTACTGCATGGGCATCAACAAGAGCATCACCAACGTGCTCGGCATCAGCGGTGTGGAATCGGGAGCAAAAGACCGTTGCTGGACGCTCACAGCCGCCTATTTATTCTGATAAATTTTGTATAGCATTGATAGGGGAGAGCGGCACAAAAGCCGCTCTCCTTTTTTGACATAGGCGTGAGGGTCGATGTGTTGTATATTTACGCATCGGTCAACTTTTGGTGGGTGGAGGGTTATCATAAGCTACCCTCTCCGAGGCTCGATATGGGGGCTGCATTGTCACCAAGCTGGGCTCACTCGCTTACATGGTGTTTCGCATGATTTGGCATCTCCGATGCCTATGTTTGACGCTTCAGGTGTTTCAGGTGTTTCGGGTGTTTCAGGTGTTTCGGGTGTTTCGGGTGTTTCAGGTGCCTCGGGTGTTTCGCTTTTCTGTGGGGATGTATATTATTTCATTTTTACTATATATAATGTGTGGTGATTGTGGAAAAATGCTTATATTTGTAGTTGCAAAATGACGGTTTCCACACTGGTGCGGTCGCATTTGCTATGCAATATGCTGATTAACTATATGATAGCTGATTTTTGACTGTATTACAAATTTTATAAATTAACTAATTAATAACTAACTAACAACATTCTCAACATGAAAAGATTTACAACTTCATGGATGCGTGTAATGCTTTTAGGCTTGGTTAGCTTGTTTGCTATTCAGGAGGCTGGTGCTGCCACCGTATCGTACGAAGGCATCAACTACACCACTAAAGGCACAAATGCTACAGTTAAGCGTTACACATTTAAAAAGGGTGATACCACCTTCTACAAGGGTGATATCGTGATTCCTGAAACATTTGAACTCAAGGGCATTACTTACACCGTAGTGGCTACAGCTGCCAACGCATTCGCTGACTGCCGCGAGCTTACTTCTCTGCAGCTCCCAAAAACTTGCGTTACCATCGGTCGTAACTGCTTCAAGGGCTGTACTGCATTGAAGAACGACCCAACTCCAGCTACTGCCACCTCACTTGGTAATGGCTATCTCCAGGACTGCTCTTCAATCACAGAAGTGACTATCCCTGCAGGTGTTCCTGGCACTTTCACAGCTCAAAACCTCGCAGGCATGACCAGCTTGAAGAAAATCACTTTCGCAGATAGTGAAACTCCTTTCAAGATGAGCGTTCTCGCATTTGTGCAGAATTTGGGCGAAGGTGTTAAGAGCCCAATCGAAGAAATCTATTTCGGTCGTAACCTTGATGAAGGTTCTGGTTCAAACATGCCTTTCCGTGGCATCAAGACCTTGAAGAAGGTGACTTTCGGTGGCCATTTCACTACTGTCGACGCTGAAATGTTTATGGGTTGTACAGGTCTTACTGAAGTGGTTTATGCTCCTGGCGTGAACGTGGCTTCATTGGGTGCTGGTGCTTTCGCAAGCTGCTCTTCACTCGCTTCTCTTCAAATTCCTGCTGCAATCACCGCAATTCCTGAACGTCTTTGCTCAGGCGACGCTGCCCTCACCTCTATCACAATGGGCGATGCCGTTACTTCAATCGGTGCTACCGCATTCTACAAGACAGGTTTGAAGACTCTTCAAATTCCTGCATCTGTTCAAACTATCTATACAAGCGCATTCCAAGGCTCTGCTCTCGTTGGCGAAATCGCTCTTCCTGCTGCCCTCACTTCTGTAGGTTCACAGGCGTTTGCCGACACTAAGATCACAGGTGTGAACATTCCTGCTGGTGTAACAGCTATCGGTGCTGCTGCATTCGCTCCTATCACCACTCTCGCTGCTATCAAGGTAGATGAAGCCAACACTGCTTTCAAGGTGGTGAACGGCGCTCTCGTAACTGCTGATGGTACCCGTCTTCTCGTCACTGGTCACCAAGGCACTGTGGGCACAGATGCTTTCGCTACTGTAACCAATATCGACAACTATGGTATGGCTTACGCTCCTTGCGCAGTGGCTGAATTCCCAATGCTTGAAAAAATTGGCGACTATGGCTTCGCTAATAGCGCTATCAAGAACTTCACTCTCAAGAGCAACGTGACCGTTGGGTCTAACATCTTCAAAAAATCAGCTCTCGAAGCTATCGTGTTTGAAGACGGCCGCAACGAAATTCCTCAAGGTATTTGTGGTGGTTGCGAAAAGCTCAACAGCGTGACACTCCCTACTACCGCTACCAACATTATGAAGGACGCATTTGCTGATTGCCCTGCTCTGAAGAACATGGAAATTCCTGCAAACGTCAACTATATGGAACCAGGCGCAGTGCCTGCCACTATCGAATCGCTCCGCGTGCTCAACGGCAACACTCCAGCTCTTGCAGCTAACGTGTTCAAGGCAGAGCAAAGCAATGTAGTATGTAAGGTGGCTACTAAGGCTGTGGCTAAGTATAAAGCTGCTTCTCAATGGCAATACCTCAACATTCAAGCCGACCCAACTATCCAAACTGGTGGCGCTTCACTCGGCTGCCCAACTGGTCTGTACTTCGCTACCACCGATGGTAAACTTATGTATAAGGACGAAAACGGTCAAATCGTTGACACCAAGTTTGCAACAGGTGCTCACGCATTCACCCTCCAAAGCTACAAAAACCGCATCTATGTGGCAGTGGCTGGTGAAGAGTTCAAATACCAAAACCCTAACCTTCCACTCGGCGACGGTGAACTCTTCTATGTAAACAACACCAATGGTATCTTCTACCGCGTAACCGTTCTCAACAACGTAGGTTACAAGCCAAGTGAAGACCCATTCTCAATGTATATCGACAAGGCTACAAACAACATCTACATCGCTGACCGTAACGTGGGTGTTCACAAGCTCAATGCCGACACCACAGGTCTCTATGGCCCACAACCATTCTTGTTCGACAACGCATGGCTCCCTTACTATAACGACCTCCTGAGCTGGGGCGCTATCACTGGTGGCTTCTGCCGCGACAGCAAGGGCATCTACTGGCGTACCACTAAGTTCAATGGTCTTGGTCTTACTCGTTTCCGCGATGCCGACATCTATCCAGAAGGTGGCGCTGGTAAGAAACAACCATTCAATGTGCTCTTCAAAGACGTAATTATCAAAACTTCTTACCTCGATGAAGAAAACGGCTACTACTATATGTTCGTTCAGAAGGCTTCTGGTGCTAAGCCAGGTGTTTACCGTATTGCTCTCTCAAAACTCCAAAACGCTGATGGTAGCGACGTAGAAGGCAATGCCGACCTCACAATCGCTGACTGCCAACTCATCGATGATTCTCCTGTATATATGGATGGTAATGAAGACTCTGGTGAAATCTGTAACATCGCTCAAATCAATGGCGACGGTACCAACATTTATTGGTCATACATCGCTGCTCCAAGCGACGACAAGGCTATCAAGGGTAGCGTAGCTCTCGATGCCAACAACCCACTCCACAAGAGCGGTATCAAGACTATCAAGAGTGCAGATGCACAACCAGTGGTTACTTTCGCTGTTGAAGGCGTAGAAGCATACGGTGTGTGCGGTGCTACTTATGTGGCTCCTCAAGTGGTATTGCCAGAGGCAATCACTCTCGACAAGGAAGAAGTGACTTTGAACAACGGTGGCGAAACTGTACAACTCACCGCTACAGTTACTCCTGACGAAGCCGACAACACCAACGTGGTTTGGACTTCTTCTAACGAAGAAATCGCTACAGTTGACGCTAACGGTCTTGTGACCACTATCAAGCAAGCTTCTTGGAACGAAGAAACTCCTTGCACAGTTACTATCACTGCAAGCTGCGAAGCTAAACCTGAACTCAAGGCTACTTGCGTGGTGAAGATTCTCAATCCAACTGCTGAAGTGAAGCCAGAAAGCATCACTCTCAACTACGAAGAATACACTATGCCTGGTGGCGTGAACGAACTCCAACTCGTGGCTACTGTTCTTCCACAAGAAACTACCAACCCTGCTGTAAACTGGACTTCTAACAACGTAGAAATCGCTACAGTTGACGCTAACGGTCTTGTGACTATCCTTCCTGCAAACGGCAAGGCTGCTACTGACCGCGTGGTGACTATCACCGCTACTTGCGTTCGCAATGCACAAGCTTCTGCTTCTTGCGTGATTACTATCCCTGCTGAAGTGACTGGCGTTGCCGACATCTACGGCACTAAGACTATCAGCAGCGTGAAGTACTACAACGTGGCTGGTATGGAATCTGCTACTCCATTCAATGGCGTGAACATCGTGGTGACCAACTACAGCGATGGCAGCCAATCAGCAAGCAAGTTGGTGAAATAATCCATCAGTACATAGAGTGATTCACTAAATCGCATCTAAAATACCCAAGTTGGGCGGCTCACTCACGAGTCGCCCAAATTTTTTTGTGGAATTGATACAGTAGTTCCGAAGAAGGTGTGCGTTGAAATTCCGTTAGGAATTTGATGTGTGTAGGCAGGTATGCAGCGAAGGTTATGCGAAATGAGCGAAGCGAAATGGAGCATAACCGAAGCGAAATGCCTGCAAATATAGCATAACAAATTTGCATCCCAGCGGGATGCGATTTCACCATCATATGGCTATTTGATGTTGTCGCATTCCGCTGGAATGCATAATACTGACATATCTATTGCAGGCATTTCGAAAAGATTCCATTTCGCTTCGCTCTATTACATCTTTTCTGCATACCTGCCTACACACATCAAATCCCTACGGGATTTTTCACAATCGCATTGGAAACATGCCGAAGGCATGTCCCTACCATTTGTATGTAATTTGAATGGTGAAATCTTTGTGTGCTTCTAATGTGTTACTTGCCAATGGGGTGCGAAAAAAAGCGAGGCTACCTTTTTGGGGTGCCTCGCTGTGCTGTATGGAATGTGGTTTGGGTGCTTTATTTGAAGAAGTAGGTGGCGTTGAGGAACCATGTGCGGTTCTTTGCGCTGTGCTCTTCAAGAAGTTTTGTGCGGCATGATTCGCCGATGCTGAATTGGTAGCCTGCCTTGATTTGCACTTTCTCGAAAAGTTCGCAACCGATACCCATCTGCAAGCCAACGCTCAATTTGTTGTAACTCAACTGGTCGGCGCATTTGCTGTGGCCTGCCAATATCGAAATCACAGGACCAGCAAACGCCATAGGCATCAGCGTGCTTTCGAAGCCGTTCAGGTTGTGATAGCGGAATTTCAGGTTGATGGGAATGTCGATATAGTGGAGAGTGGCAGTTTCGGCACCGATGCCCATCGACGACCACGCCTTCTTTTCCTCAAAGTGCAGTTTGGCGTTGCGCATCGAGTAGAGCAAACCAGCATCCACGCCGAAACCAATGCCCGGAACCATCAGTTCGCCCACGATACCGGCATTGCCGCCGAGCATCCTATCGCTGCTGAAAATATCGCCTTGTCCGAAGTGTAATTCGTTGTAATTCACACCCACGGTGGCACCGAGGCGTGTTTCTGCACTCATATTGATAGAAGATGCTGCAATCACAGCAACTATAGCAAGTAAGAATTTCTTCATTTCTAATAATTTGTATCTCGTAAAATAATATACAAAACTATAACAAATTATCCGTTTAGGCAAAAATTTCAACTTTTATAACAATTTTCCACGCCACCCATCCACAAAATGGGGATGCACAGAGAAGTATCTTTGCGATTCATCATGACGTAGGGACATGCCTTCGGCATTCGATGCAAACAGCAATGTATCAACGCCTTGGAAACATGCCGAAGGCATGTCCCTACGCTATGGCGCTGTTTTTTGTGATTTGACACATCCTCCACTACGTTATGGTGTTACGTTGTTTGTGAGCGCTGCATCGCCGTGTGTGGGGGGGATTAGTGCTTTTTTCTGGTTTGCATTTGATTGGCTACGTATTGGGTCCAGGTGTCGATGTTGTCGGTGAGTTTGGCGGGGTAGGGCAGGTCTATCTTCACGTCGGGGCGTATGCCTGAGGTTCCGTTGTGCTGCTCGGCACCGCTCAGAAACGACGACGACAAAGAGATGGGGTAGTAAACTTGAATGCGGCTGTGGGGCAGGTGGAAGGGCACCAGATTGCCAGTTTCGGCGGCTCCAGCGCTATTCTCTTTGCCGTAGATGGCATATCGCTCACGGTCGGTGAAATTTCGTGCTATTCGCAGAATGGTTTCCGCAGAACTCGCTGTGCGGCGGTCGATGATGAATGCGATGTGGATATTGGTGTCGTGTGGCGGAATTTCGTCGGTGTCGTCGTCATCTTCATCAGCGCCCATCAGCAGAAACGACTTGGTTGACTTGTCGAAGTCGGCGACTTGTGTTTTCAGCCAATCCTGCATCGAATTGTTTGTTCGGTTGGCGTAGGTGTTCCTGAACCAGTATGCTTCAGGAGCGACTGCCTTGTGGTCGATGAGCAGCGAAATCAACGGAACCCAGATTTCATCGCTGCCTCCGCTATTGCCACGAATGTCGATAATCAGATTCTTGCATTTGCTGCCCATAAACTTGCTCACCGCATTTGCCATCCATTCGTTGGTGGGGTTTTTGCCGGCGCACGACGGAATGCGAATCAGGTACGTGTGCTTATTGATGCGAGTGGATAGCGTCTGTGGGGCGTAGTCCATCAGGTGGGCATAGTCGGGAGTGTCCTTCCGCTTATACACGCGCCAAAAGAGGTGATCGTCCACATAGTAGTGTGCGTCGAATTGTGAATTAAACCAGTAGGCGTATTCGCAAGTGGCTTGCTTGATGCCCATTTTCCCGGTTTCGATGTCGCATTTCAGCGAATCCTTCATTTGGCTGTAACGCTCGCCAAATCCACCCTTCATGATGGCAGGGAACGCCGCATAATTAGCCTCGGTGTAGGCGGTGAGATAGGCAAAATCTTGCAGATTGCAGGTGATGCTGTCACATTCAATGTAGGAGTGTGATGCCGCGTTCGTGCTTTGCCAGCAAGACAAGCATAATGCGCAGATAGAAATGAACTTCAGCATTTTGGAGATATTTAAAAATATACGTCGCAAAATTACAGAAATATTGCAAACAATCACGTTTAAATAGATTTAAAAATGTAAGATTGGGAAAGGGGTGCGTTTTTTATTTTGAATATTAGGGGGGATTTGGTAACTTTGTTTTTTATCAGCAAATTACTTTGTGTATATGAAGATGAACTGGAACCAACTGATATGCGACAAGCGATTGGGCCTGGAGCATTATCACGACAATAAAGGCGGTGTGAGAAGCGACTTTCAGCGCGACTTCGACCGCTTGGTGTTTTCGTCGCCATTCCGTAGGCTGCAAAACAAGACGCAGGTGTTTCCGCTGCCGGGCAGCATATTTGTGCACAACCGCCTGACGCACTCGCTGGAGGTGTCATGTGTGGGCAAATCGCTCGCTGGCGAGGTGCTGCTGCTCTTGGGCGAGAAATACGCCTCCGAGCCGTGGGTGGCGCGTATGGACGCCATTCCAGAGATTGTGGCGGCTGCATGCCTTGCCCACGACTTGGGAAACCCACCGTTCGGGCATTCGGGCGAACGCACCATCAGCGCATATTTCAGCGAGGGGAAAGGGCAGCAGTTGAAGCCCCACTTCAACGAATGGCAATGGAACGACCTCGTGCACTTCGAGGGTAACGCCAATAGTTTTCGCTCGCTCGTGCATCAGTTCAAGGGGCGGCGTGTGGGCGGCTTTGCCATGACCTACAGCACCCTTGCCTCGATAGTGAAATACCCCTACGCATCGCTCTACGCTGGCGAGAAGGGCAAGTTTGGCTTCTTTTCGTCGGAGCAGGAGCATTTTGAGAAGATAGCCACCGAACTTGGCTTGATAAAGTTGGGCGAAGGCCGCTATTGCCGCCATCCGCTGGTGTATTTGGTGGAGGCAGCCGACGACATCTGCTATCAGGTGATGGACATTGAAGACGGCCACAAACTGAAAATCATCGGCACGGAGGAAACCGTCAACCTCCTGCTCGCTTTCTTCACGCCAGAGCGTCAGAATCACATTCGTGAGGTGATGAGCAGCGTGGACGACCCCAACGAGAAGATAGCCTATCTGCGTTCGAGCGTGGTGGGGCTGCTGGTGCGTGAGTGCGCACAGGCATTTGTGGAAGGCGAGGAGCATATTCTTGAAGGCAAATATCAGGGCGGCTTGATTGAGCACATTTCGCCATTGGCAACGGCTGGCTACACGCAATGCAGCCAATTGGCGCGGCGCAAACTCTACAGCGCAAGTTATGTGACCGATGTCGACCTTGCCGGTAACCGCATCATCAACCTGCTACTTGACAAACTGATTGACGCTGTTACGCACCCCGAACGCAACTACTCGCAACTGCTGCTTAACAAATTCCCGGAGCAGTATGATGTGTATGCCGGAAGCCAGTTTGAGAAAATTCAGGCGGTGCTCGACCACATCAGCGCCATGACCGACGTGTATGCGCTCAACCTTTACCGACAACTTTGTGGCATATCGCTACCTACCGTATAACAATCAACTTTCAGAACGTAATGAAACAAATTATCACGCATCTCACAGACAACGATGCATATACTTTTAGTTGCCTGTATTATATTCTTCATACATATCCTCGCGCCGAAGTGGAATACACTTTCTTCGACCGCAACCACACCCAATATCCCGAAGGGTTTGCCGACTTGCTCCAAGAGCAGGTGAATTATATGCCAAATGTGCAAATCACCGACGAGGAAATTGACTTTATGAAGCGCAAAATGTATTATCTGCCGCTGTGGTTCTTTACGCTGCTGCGTGGCTATCGCTTCAATCCTGCCGAGGTGAGCATCAGCCAAGACGCAAACCGCGAACTCCACATTTCGGTGAAGGGCAAGTGGTTTTCCACCATTATGTGGGAAATGGTGCTGCTGTCGTGCATCAGCGAACTTACGCACATCCTGAATGGCGATGTGGAAAAATACGATGCCGCCCTTGAGGAAGAGCGCAGTCGTGAAAAGGCACGCAAGGCATTGCGTGGCGGTTTGACCATCAGCGATTTTGGTCAACGTCGCCGTTTCACCAAAGAGCATCACGATATGGTGGTGCGCACATTTAAGGAAGAGTACCAGAAAGGCGGCTACACCGACGAGAATGGCGACTTCCACAAGTGGAAAGGCACTTTCACTGGCACCAGCAATGTGTATTTGGCAATGAAATACGACTTGATTCCAATCGGCACCATGAGCCATCAGTTGGTGTCGTTTGAGGAAAATGTGACTGGCGTGTTTGAATGCAATTTCAATGTGATGCGCAAGTTTAGCGATGTTTACGACGGCGACAACGGTATCTACCTCTACGATTGCTTCGGCGATGATGTGTTCTTCAGCAACCTCTCGAAGCGTATGGCAATGATGTATAAGGGCCTGCGTGTGGATAGCGGCAAGGAGGAAGAGCAGTTGGAAAAGATTATCGAGAAATACAAGTCGCTGGGCATCGACCCTGCCACCAAGCAGGTGGTGTATAGTAATGGCTTGAACCTCGACCGTGCCATCGAGCTGCACAAGTTCACCGCTGGCCGTATGATGGACAGTTACGGCATTGGCACCTACCTCACTTGCGACGTGACCGGCTGCCAGCCATCAAACATCGTGATCAAACTCACCCGAAGCCGCATCACCGAACTGCGTGAATGGCACGACTGCATCAAACTCTCCTGCGACAAGGGTAAAACTCTCGGCAATTCTGAGAAGTGCAACTATATCCTGAAACTGCTTGGGAAGTAGCGCTTCGCGCTTTGCGCGAGTCAACAGGTCAACGAGTCAACAGGTCAACGAGTCTTTTTGAAGTCAACAGGGCAACGAGGACAACTGGTCGAGAACTTGGAGAGTTGATGGAGTGGCTGTTGATGCCGTATATTTGATGATTGACCTTGATTTTTGAGGAAAAATCGTAATAAAATACACCAAAAATGTATGGATATGCTTTTGGTAATTTTCGTTGTAACACATTAATTTATTGAGTGTTGCAGTAAAATTCTCCAAAAGCATATCCTTTATTTTGTAAAAGTGTTAATAAAGTTTAAATAACAGTGGGTAATTTTTTTGTTAGGCTTTTTTGTATTTCTTTATCGCAGATTTTTAATAGTCAAAAAAGCATTATGAGAAAAAATTACTTTTTCCTGATCATCTTATTCGTGATCTTCGCATCGTTTAAGGCAAGTGCCTTCAACATCACAGTGAATGTTGACGATGTTTCCAGAGTGACATTGTATTTGGGTTCATCCAAGCAGGCACTTTCTAATGGCGACAATGTGCTTGACGTGAAGACTGGCGACCGCCTCTACTTCTCGGCAAACACAGGCTATGTGTTGAAGTCGGTGATGAACGGCGACAAAGCCGAAACCATCAGTTCGCTCACAAGTTGTATGATTGGTCTCGACGAGGCCACCCACACCGGTGCAAAGTGGGTAGTGACCTCCTGTCCGCTCGACGATGTTCGCACAGCATCGTGCAAGGTAACTGTGGACGACGCTTCTAAGGTGACTCTCGGTTTTTCGGGTACATACTCCACTTTCGCGCTCGTGAATGGCGAGAACGATGTGAAGTTCGCTCCTGGAGTGGAATCTCCATTCGTTATTTCCGCTAAGGACAATTCTACTTCACTCTACAGCGTGAAGAAGAACTCAGAGGCTGTAACCCCAAAGTATGGCTCTTACAGAGTGGATGTGGTCAACGGCGACAAGATTGAGATTCAAGCCAACTATCCTGATGTGGACTACAGCGTGAAGTTCAACCTCAGCGAAAAGGCTGCTGGCTTTATCACTAAGGTGAAAGTGAATGACACAGAGGTGACTAACTATATGGACAACAACTTTACAGTGAAAGCTGGTTCGCAGGTTTACGTAGAGGGCAACACAAGCGACTACTCCCTTGAATCATTTAAGGTGAACGGCAGCAGCGTGGACTTCTATGGCAACTACACCTTTATGGTGACTGGTCCAACCACCGTCGACATTGTGGCACGCAAGTTTGGTAATCTTAAAGCCGTGTTTGATATCGACGACGCTTCTCACGTGGAAGTGTATAAGGGCTATTCTTACTATGGAAACAGCGTGAACGTGACCACAGGCAAGAACACCATCGAGGTGCCAGAGTCAGCTCCTGTCATTGCAGTGAAGGCAAAGGACGGATATACACTCGTGAGCGTGAGCGACGGTACTACCGACTACGTGGAGCGTGACGGCAACAGCGAGGTGAACGTGAAGGTGACCGACGGCATGAACGTGACCGTAAAGACCGCTGAGCTGGTGCGCGACAAGAACGTAGCAGTATATGTGGAAGACGCATCGATTCCATCATTTATGCGATTCATGCGCAAAGACTACACCACAATTGATTTGGTGACTGGCTACAATCTTATTCCTTTCTATGATGGCGACCTGCCATTCAGCACCTCATTCTATGGTGTAACCACCCTGAATGTTTATAAGAACGACGAACTCGTGGAACCAAAATATGCTGGTGCCACACAATATACACTCGAAGTGGCGGACAAGGACGTGCTGAAGTTCTTCTTCACAAAGGCTCCTGCCAAGGTGAACGCAACTATCACCGTTGACGGCGAAGCCGAGAATCTGACAGTAGTGAAGGACCAACTCAAGGAAGTGACCGATTTCACCGCTCCTATTCCATGTCTTGATGGTTCGGAACTTTTGTTCAGCGTGTCGGAAAAATCATTCGTGAAATCGTTGACAGTGAACGGAACACCTGTTCAACCACAGGAAGACAAAACCTACAAGGTGGTGGTAACAGCCGACTGCAATATCAAGGTGGAACTGGGCGTGGCTTCAGGCATCAACGACGTGACCGCGGCAGTTCGTGACACAAACGACGTCTATAGAATCGACGGCGTATTGATTATGAAGAATGCTTCACGCAGCGAGGTGGAGAACCTTGGCAGAGGCATTTATATCATCAATGGCAAGAAAGTAATTCGTTAAATAAAAATATGATTAAACAGAAATTATTTGCGGGATTGGCATTGTGCACCCTTGCTTTGGGTGCGCATGCCGCATCCTCCGACAACTCTCAGATGACTGTTGTCTTTAAAAACTGGAGTGCGAAGAACTACAGTATCCGTGATTTAAAGAAGATTGTATTCCATGGGTCAGAATTAGGCATTGTAGATCTGAATGGTAAGGAAGGCAAAGTGGCATATTCCAACCTGCACAAGATCATGTTCGTGGCTGAATCGAGCGGCGTGGAGGATGTTACGACAAAGCGCCTCTCTATGGTGTACCGTGACGGATCCATCTATGTTGACGGTTGGAACGAAGGGCTTGCCAACGCGGCAATCTATGACGTAAGCGGACGTATGCACGGTCTGATTAAGGCATGGAACGGTGCTCCAATTGAAGTGAACCACCTGGCACAAGGCATTTACATACTGAGAATCAATGGACATTCAATGAAATTTATCGTACAATAAAAATAAAAAAAGAAATGAAAACTCGTTATTATATACTCACACTTATTGCATTGTTTTTGTGTAACATTGCTGTATCGGCACAAGAACGTAATCCAAACCGATTAATCCTCCATAAAGGCGAAACTGTTCTCAAGACCTACTCTGTAGATCAATTAAACGATATTACTTTCGACTATGTTGAAAATAAGGAAGTGGGAATCAGCGTTTTAAGTGTAGGTGGTGATTCATGCAAGGTGAAGTTTACTATGCCTGATAACTGCGAATCATATCTTGTGGGTGCAATTCCTGCTGAATCAAGTGAGGATTTGGTGGAATATCTTTTGAAGAAACCTTCTGAAAAATTTACAGAGAGCACAGAGTATGTGTTCAAGAATCTGAAAGCAGGTATTGAATATTATATCCTGGCATTGCCTATCGACAAATATGGATTGTCAACAGTGCTTTCAAAGGAAAAGGTGAAGACCGTTTCGTTGGTATATGTAGATGAAAATTCTAAATTCTTCGATGTGGACTATTGGGGAGATTATGCCAGCCTTGGCTATCAGAATTTCGTGATTCGTTTGGGTGATTGCCCACACGATGGTATCAACCCAAGAGGCAACGGTAAAATCTACAGTTTCAGTATCCACTGCAAAACTTCTGATGGCACAGTAGAACCAATGCCACTACCTGGCACATACACATATTATATCGATGGTGATCCTACCGATATGACAATGGATGGCCAATGTGAGTTGGATGTGTATTCTAACTACAAGTCTGAAGCCGACTATGTGGGTCAAGGTATGAAGTTCAAGCAAGCCACTCTTACTATCACAAAGAATAACGATGGCACTTACACCGTAGTTGCTAAGATTCAGTTGCAAAATGATGAATGTGTGGCCGTTACATATAATGGTGCTTGCAGCAAGTACAGAGACAAGACATTTAAGGGCTATGAAGGTCCAAACCTTGATCACGACATTGAATTCACTTGCGACTACGCAACTCCTTACGACTTAGACGGTCTGTGCTTTGAAATCATGGACGGTGGCTATCCTTATGCTGAAGGTGCTTCTTGGTATAAGCGCAACCGTATTATGATTTTCTTGAATGACGACGGTCATGGTATGCCACGCATTGGCACCTTCCCTGTAACAGAAGATGGCGCAAACGGCACAGTGGCAAGGGGCTACTATAAGGTTATGGGTGCAGGTGTATATGGTCAAGTAGGCACTTGCTATCAATACCTCGACAATCCTGGCGTGTATGCAACATTCGGTTTCGTGCAGAGTGGTTCTGTTACCATCAGCAAGGATGAAACAACCGGACACTACACTATCGCTACCGATTTCGTTACCGATAAGGGTAAGTCAATCAAGGCTACATATTCAGGTCCATTCTTGAGCAATGGTAAGACCGCTCCAAAAAAGCAACGTGTGGAACGCGTTAGCCCACTTGCAAAATAAATAATCAGAAATCATATTGGCTATAAGCAACGTATATAGCCCGATATACCCCCAAAAAAAATCTCATCCTACAGCGCGAGCAATTCACCTCGCCGAAACGTAGGATGAGATTTTTTTTTACCCCCCTTTCGCCAAAAATCCCACCCACCGCTATGCCTCTGTATAGGATTCATAACGGTTCTGTGGAAAACTCATGGGGGAAACTGAAATTAAACCCAAATCGGTCATTAGGCCGTGTAAGGATTTTTAGATTACTTTTTGCGGTCTTTCGGCTTTTATAAGATGCCTTTCGCTTGTTTTTAATTCGTAATAGCTCGCTATCACTCATTAAAAGACAAGCAAAATTCATTCTTCTAAAACTCCGAAATACCACAAGCCCTAATGACCGATTTGGGTTAAAGACGGGGTAGGCATCGGAGATGCCGCATGATGCGAAACACCATGCAAGTGGTCTTGCCGACGCAGTCGCAAGGCCGCGCAGCTTGGTGATAGCAGTGTACACACGGTGTCGAGCCTCGGAGAGGGTCGGTTATGGTTTTGACTAATGGGCACTTCCACGACCGACCTTCTCCGAGGCTCGACACTTGATATTGCCCAATCACCAAACTGCGCTCGCAAGCGAGCTTGCATGGAGTTAACCACAATGCACCGTTTCCAACGGCTTTAAAAATTCTCCTTTGATATTTTTTTTGTTGTATATTTCGATGCAATTGACAATGTGTCAGCGCATTGGAAACATGCCGAAGGCATGTCCCTACGTTTGGGTGAAATCGTCGCTTTTATCGATTGATGGGTGAAAATGCTTTTTGCATTGAGCAAATTATAGTGAAAAATGCTCAATGCATTGAGCAAAATTGCCATAAAAATGCTTTTTGCATTGAGCAAATGATGGATTGGATTATGGCATAAAATAAAAAATGGGGGCCTTTGGTGGGGCTCCCATTTTTTTGATTATAGAGGTTTTGTGTATTTTGCTTTGCGGAAGTGGGGATTAGCCACGGCGTGGACCACGGTTGTTGCCACCTTCGCGGCGTGGGCCATGACCGTTACCACCGTCGCGACGTGGGCCACGGTCGCCTTGTGGGCGTGGGCGGCGTTCCTTCTTTTCTTCTACGTAGCCTTCAGGTTTTTCCTGGAGCGCACGCATACTGAGGCGGAACTTGCCGGTCTTCTTGTCGATTTCGATGAGTTTCACTTGCACTTCGTCGCCTTCCTTCAAGCCACTTGCTTCCATGCTTTCGAGGCGGTTCCAGCTGATTTCGCTGATGTGGAGCAGACCGTCGCGACCTGGCATAAATTCAACGAATGCACCGAATTCGAGAATGCTGCGAACCTTACCGGTGTAAACCTTGTCAACTTCAGGAACTGCAACGATAGCCTTGATGCGAGCGATAGCTGCATCGATTTTATCCTTTTCAGGAGCGCAGATGTCGATTTCTCCCTTGCCGTCGATTTCGTCGATGGTTACTGTTGCACCAGTTTCTTCTTGGATAGCTTGGATCACTTCGCCACCCTTACCGATGATAGCGCCAATGAATTCCTTGTCAACGGTCATGTGAACGATGCGTGGAACGTGTGGCTTGTAGTCTTCGCGTGGAGCAGGGATTGCTTCGTTGATGAGCTTGAGGATGTGCAAGCGTCCTTCCTTTGCTTGGCGGAGAGCCTGTTCGAGGATTTCGTATGGCAGACCGTCGCACTTGATGTCCATTTGGGTAGCGGTGATACCGTCAACGGTACCAGTCACCTTGAAGTCCATATCGCCCAAGTGGTCTTCATCGCCAAGAATGTCGCTGAGCACTGCGTGCTTCACGTTGCCTTCGTCGGTAATCAGACCCATAGCGATACCAGCCACAGGCTTCTTCATCTTCACGCCAGCGTCGAGCAGAGCCATGCAGCCTGCGCAAACGGTAGCCATAGAAGATGAACCGTTAGATTCGAGAATGTCGCTCACGATACGCACGGTGTAGGGGAGGTCTTCTGGAATCATACGCTTGAGGGCGCGGTGTGCCAAGTTGCCGTGACCGATTTCACGACGGCTGATGCCGCGTCCGGCCTTGGCTTCGCCAGTAGAGAAGCCAGGGAAGTTATAGTGGAGGAGGAAGCGTTCGTTGCCACGGTAGAGCACGTCGTCAACGAGTTTTTCGTCGAGTTTGGTGCCGAGTGTGCAAGTAGCGAGTGATTGAGTTTCGCCACGGGTGAACACTGCAGATCCGTGAGGGCCTGGCAGGTAGTCGGGCCAGCAAGTGATTGGGCGGATTTCGGTGGTCTTACGGCCATCGAGACGCAAGCCTTCGTCGAGAATGCAACGGCGCACAGCGTCGCGTTGGATTTCGTCGAAGTAGCGCTTCACCATCATTGCCTTTTCTTCGCGTTCTTCCTCAGGAATGGTTTCTACAAATTCATCGAAAGCCTTTTGGAAAGATTCGTTGCGCCATTGCTTGTCGGCGCAGCCAGCCTTAGCCACTGCGTAGCACTTAGGATAAACCTCGGCACGCATACGTTCGTGAAGTTCTTCGTCGTCGGTTTCGTGGCAGTATTCGCGCTTAACGACGCCAATTTGCTCTGCAAGTTCCTTTTGAGCCACACACATAGGCTTGATAGCGTCGTGTGCTGCCTTGAGGGCTGCAATGAGGTCGTCTTCGCTTACTTCGTCCATTTCACCTTCAACCATCATAATATTGTCATAAGTTGCACCTACCATCAGTTCCATGTCTGCGTTCTTCAGCTGTTCGAAGGTTGGGTCGATGACGAATTCTCCGTTGATGCGAGCTACGCGCACTTCGGCAATAGGTTCTTCAAAAGGCACGTCGCTCACTGCGATAGCTGCAGAAGCTGCGAGGCCTGCAAGTGCATCAGGTTGGTCCTGACCGTCGCTTGAGAAGAGGGTTACGGTAACGATAGTGTTGGCGTGGTAGTTGCTTGGGAAAAGAGGACGCAACACACGGTCAACCAATCGTGCAGTAAGGATTTCGTAGTCAGAGGGGCGACCTTCACGCTTAGTGAAGCCACCAGGGTAACGGCCTACAGCCGAGTACTTCTCTTTGTATTCAACTTGAAGGGGCATGAAATCTGCGCCTTCTTCGGCTTCTTTAGCCGAAACTACTGTCGCAAGGAGCATAGTGTTGCCCATGCGCAGTTCAACCGCTCCATCGGCTTGCTTTGCAAGCTTTCCTGTTTCAAGGGTGATCTCACGTCCGTCACCCAATACGATGGTTTTTTTAGTAGGTGTAAACATATTTTTTTATTATCTGTGTAAAAATCGTGCAAAGATAGCAATTATTTTTCACATTTACAACGAAATAGACGCTGTTTCGGCGGCTTTTTGCACGATTTTCGCTTGTTTTTTTATTTTTCCACTTTGTAGGTGGCACCGTCGGGCGTAGTGATGACCAGTGATTTCCAACCATTGGGCAGCAAGGGTTTGTGCACCTGCGCTATGCCTTGGTCGGTGATGTCGAGGCCTGCGAAGCCGTAAATCACTGCTTGAAGCATGCCGCCTGCCCCTGTGGCAAAGTAGGGATTGCTGGAGGTGGCAGTTTCGGCAAACACGCCAAATGGAGGTCGCATATTGGGGCGATAACTCATTCTGAAAGCCTCGGTGGCACGATCGCGGTCGCCAATGCGGGCATAGAGCGTGGCAAAGATGCTGTGTGCCATGGCAGGACCGTTTTTCTTGTCAAGTTTGTCTTCATAGTAGAGCATATCGGCGCGTATTTGCTTCTCGTCGGTGATGAGTCCCAAAGGATAGGCAAGCAGGTTGGCATCGGTTTGCTTAATCATTTGCCCTTGGTAGCCCTCGTAGTCGGCGGTCACGCCATTGTTCATCTTCGGAATGCGCAGCCTGTCGGCAATCTTGCTCCAAAGGGCTGGTGCCTCTTCGCCCACAGCGATGGCTGCTTTCACGGTGCTTCGCAACGCCACGATGGTGGCACCGTTGGTGAAAGCATTGTCGTCGACACCTGTGGCGTACTCGTCGGCACCCACCACATTTTTGATGGAATAGCTGCCGTCGGGGTTCTCGGTCACTCTGCTCACCCAAAATTCCGCAATGGCTTTCATCATCGGATAGCCCTTTTCGCGAAGCCATTTGGCATCGCCACTCATGCGATAATAGTTCCATGCGGCGATGGCAATGTCGGCACTGATGTGGTGCTCAAGTGGACCGGTCAGCGCCCACGATGGTGTGGACTCTTGCCCCATGTCGTCGCTTTCCCAGGGATACATGGCACCGTCGTAACCAATGGTGGCTGCGCGTTGGCGAGCGGCATCAAGTCGGTCGGTGCGGTAGTCGATCATGCATCGCGCTATGTCGGGGTTCATGACAAGCATAGGCGGCATCATCCACGTTTCGCTATCCCAGAAAATATGGCCATTGTAGCCTTTCGACGAAAGTCCCATAGGCGAAATGCTCAACCCTGTGCCACGGCGGCAGAAACTGTAGAGGTTATAGAGGGCAAAACGCACCACACGCTGTGCCTCGTCGTCGCCCTCAATGGTGATGTTGCCACGCCATAGATTGTCCCAACAGCGGTCGTGGGCAGCCAGCACCTCGGTGGGCTTTTGCTTCAAGATGTAGATTACCTCACGCTCCACCTCGCTCCAAGGGTCGGTGAAATCGCGCGTGGTGCACACGCTTGTGGCGAGCGAAATGGTGGCTTCCTCGCCTTTCTTTAATTGGATAGTTGCCGTCTGTGCAGTTCCGCCAGTGGGAGGCAGCACTGCCCATGCCCCTTTTTCAGGCACGAATAGTGCTTCAGCCACGGCTTTATAGCGGCCATGCGAAGTTTCGGCACAAGCCTTCAAGGCAGGTTTGAAGTCCTTTTCTATGCGCAATTTGTAGGCGGTGCATTTGCTGCCGTCGCGATAGTCGTCGGAAGGAATGTTCATCGTGTTGGTCAATGCCACAGAGGCATCTTGGCGCGCTTTCACGGTGATACGCATCATAGCGGCGTAGGGCATGTTTCGCAATGCCACTATTGTGTAGCGCACATCAACCTTTCCACACGCCAGAAATTGGGAGTTGTGCCGAGCGTGGCGCATGTCAATTTCCTGGTTCCATTTCGCGATGTTGGAGCTGGTCACTTGCTGGTCGTCGACCATCATGGTCATCCCCATCGGGTTGATGCCAGCAATCACACGGTTCACACCTTTCTTTTCGCTATATTCAAATATGTGGTTTAGAATCAAGTGCTTCACGCTGAAAGGTTCTTTCCACGGAAGGATGCCGATGGTGCCGTTGGCAACGGGGGCACCAGTGTAGGCGGCATTGAAGTCGTGGCAGTAGAGTTTCCACCCGTCACCAGAGGGCATCCCTGCTTGCATCAGAGGGCAGAACGCAAAGATTGCGCACCATAAAGATATAAATAGGCGAGTCATACGAAAAATAAGATGGGGGAGATTATTGTTTCACTTTTTCGGCGAGTTCGGCGCTGGGCTTGAATTTCACCACCTTTTTTGCTGGAATGGTGATGGGTGCGCCGGTGGAAGGGTTCACGCCTTTGCGCTCCGCCTTTTCTTGCACAGCGAGTGTGCCAAATCCCACGAGTGCTATTTTGTCGCCTTTCACGAGAGCGGTGGTCATTACCTTGATAGCGGCATCGACCGCCGCTTTTGCCTGTGCCTTGCTGATGCCGGCTTCAATGGCCACGCCATTGATTAATTCAATTTTGTTCATTGTCAGTAAAAAATTATAATTGTAATGTGTATGGTCACAAAATTAAATGATTCAATTATATGAAACAAAAATATCGCAAAAAATTGTAAAAATAGAGTGGTTTTGGGCATTGTTGGCATAGAGATTGCACTATTTTCTTTAATTTTGCATCTTATATATAAAGGCAAACTTTTGGGCGATTGTATGAGAAAAGGGTTTGCCATTTGTTTTACATTTTTAAAATGAGCAACATTTATCAATTATGAGTTATAATTCATCAAGAGGCGGATCGTTTTTAGGGTCGATACCTGATATCACTAAGAATTTACTGATTATTAATGTGCTGATGTGGATTGCCACCATGGCACTTCAAACCCGTGGCGTGCATCTTGAAAAATGGTTTGCGCTGCATTTTTGGCAAGCAGGCGACTTTATGCCTTGGCAGATTGTCACCTATATGTTTATGCACGACTTTTCCAGCGTGCAGGGTGGCTTGCTCCACTTGTTCTGCAACATGTTTAACCTCTACATGTTTGGTGCGCTGCTTGAGCGAATGCTTGGTGCGAAGCGTTACCTCGTTTACTACCTTGTGTGTGGCGTGGGTGCAGGCATCGTGCAAGAGCTTGTATGGCAACTCACTTGGGTGGGTGATGTGGCAAGCGCATTGGGCGTGAGTGTGGCAGAGGCGCAGAATGCCATCAACGCCGGTCAGATTGGCGACCTTGCCGACTTCCTCAACTTACGCTACCTCACCGTGGGTGCTTCCGGTGCCGTGTTTGGCTTGCTGCTGGCATTCGGCATGTCGTTCCCCAACCTGAAAATGTTTATCATTCCATTTCCATTCCCCATTAAGGCAAAGTGGATGGTGATAGGCTATGGCGTGTTTGAACTGGTGTGCGGCACCCAAGGAATGATGAGCGGCGTGGCACACTTCGCTCACCTCGGCGGTATGCTGTTTGGCATACTCATGATTCTATATTGGAAACACACAGGCGTAATCAGAAAGAATGACTATATTTAAAGAAATACAAAGCAAATACAAGGCAAGCAATGCACTTGTGCGGCTGGTGATGCTGAATGTGGGCGTGTTTTTGCTGATACGCCTCATGGCAATCATTCTCCATTTCGCAGGAGTGAACAGCAACGCGATGCTCGAATGGATAGTGGTGCCGTCGGATTTGACCACGCTTCTGCACCGCCCATGGACACTGCTCACCTACATGTTTGCCCACTACGATATGCTTCATGTGCTGTTCAACATGCTGTGGCTGTATTGGCTCGGCAAGTTGTTTTTGGAGTATTTCAACTCCAAGCAGTTGGTGGCACTGTATGTGCTGGGCGGCTTAGGTGGGGCGTTGGTGTATGTGCTGGGCTACGCCGTGCTGCCTGTGTTTGCTGGCAAGGTGGATTTGCTCATTGGTGCTTCGGGTGCAGTTTTGGCACTTGTCACCGCCATGGCTGTATTTGCCCCCGACTATCGCATAGGCTTGCTCTTTCTCGGCCAGGTGTCGCTGAAGTGGCTGGCAATTGGCGTGGTGGTGCTGATGGTGCTTGGCGGAGGCGACGGCCAGTTGGGCGCGCAGTTGGCTCACTTGGGCGGAGGTCTGGTGGGTGTGCTCTATGGCTGGCAGATGCGCCGAGGCCACGACATCACAGCTTGGCTCAACCGAGTCATCGACAAGCTGGTGAACTTGACCAAGAAGCCTCACAAAAAAGGTGTGGGCGGTCCCGTGGGCGGAAAGGCATACCACTATCAGCAAAATGCCACCTCAAGTAAGCAAACGAAAAAAACTTCATCAAATGTGCCAACTGAGGCAGAAATTGATGTAATATTAGACAAACTTAAGCGTTCTGGTTATGGGGCCCTTACCGAAGAGGAAAAGGCTACACTATTCAGAGCCTCTGGTAAAAAGTGATTATATAAAAGATGATGCACTTCGATAAAAAGTCATATTTGTATCGCATAATAAAGGTGTCGGCAATCGTCGTCACGGCATTGCTGTCGGTAGCGCTGATTTATGCCGCCTACTCTGGCACCACCCACCCTGCCGACAGCCGTATTGCGCCTGTGGCAGTACTCGCATTCCCATTCCTCCTTGCGCTGGAGGTGATGATTGGAATGTTGTGGCTGATTGTGCACAGTTGGCGTGTGTCGCTCATCGTGTGGGTGGCTATCCTCATCTCGTGGCCATCGGTGAGAGTGGTGGCACCGCTCAACATGTTTCCCCACACCTACACCCCGAAAGAGGACTCCACCAAATTCAAGGTGCTCACTTTCAATGTGGAGAACTTCAAGGTATCGTACTACGGCGACAAGGAAAAGGAATTTAAGGCAGGCCAAGCCACGGCTCGCTACATTCTGAAGCAGGATGCCGATGTGGTGCTGCTGCAAGAGGCGTCGCTCTCTGCCGACTTCAACGACCTGCCATTTATGGACTCGCTGAAGAAGGTGTACCCTTATCGCGACCACGGATATCACGACCAGGTGATACTCTCCAAGCACCCTTATCAGCCTGTGATCGACGATTCCATCAAGAATGGCTTCGCCTCGCCCGACAACTTCCTGAACGGCTACCACTTCTACGCCCGCGCATTCGACGTGCTCGTGCCGGGGCATAAGGTGCGATTCTTCAACCTGCACCTCCACTCCATACAACTGTCGAACGACGACAAGCAATTTTATGTGGATTTAACGAAACTGAAAACCAAGGATAAGCCATCGGAAGCCAAACAAGCCAGCAAGACGATTTTCGCGAAGCTGACCAACGCCTTCCGCCAACACGCCCAAGAGGCTGCATTGCTCCGACAGGTGATTAACCAAAGCGACGCCAATGTGATAGTGTGCGGCGACTTCAACGATGTGCCCATGTCGTATGCCTATCGGAAAATCATGGGCAACGATATGACCGACGCTTGGGTGAAATGTGGATTCGGCCCCACAGCCACTTATCACAACGACAGGCTTTTCTTCAAGATTGACCATGTGCTGTATCGTGGCGACATGGAGGCTGTGGAGATGCATCGCCACAAAGAGGGGTCGAGCGACCACTATCCACTCGTCACCACCTTCGTGTGGAAGCGATAGCGCAAGCCCGACAACAGGTGTTACCAATAATTCCTAAACATATTCACCAAATTCATTATGATGATGAACAAGTTTATTTTATCAATGATTGCTGTGGGCTGCTTATGTATGCCAGCCGCAGCCGCAAAAAAGAAAACAGTGAAACAGGAAAATCCATTCTTGGCTCCCTACACCACTCAGTATGGGATTCCTCCCTTTGAAAAAATCAAAATCGAGCACTACATTCCAGCTCTGGAAGAAGGCATCAAGCAACACAACGCAGAGATTGATGCTATTGTGAAGCAGCGTTCGCGTGCCGATTTCGACAACACTGTGCTCGCTCTCGACATGAGCGGCGAAGTGTTCAGCAAAGTGAACTATGTGTTTATGGCTCTCAACGAAAGCGACGCCACCCCTGAAATGCAGGCTTTGGCAGAGAAACTTTCGCCTATGATTACTGCCCACAGCGACGAGGTGTATATGAATCTCGCACTCTTCAATCGCATCAAGGCAGTGCACGACAATGCCGACCAACTCGGTCTGACCCCAGTGCAACGTCGCCTCACAGAGAAATACTACAAGCGCTTTGTGCGTAATGGTGCTTTGCTCAGCGCTGCCGACCAAGACACGCTCAAGAGCATCAACACTCGCTTGGCTGCGCTTCAACTCAGCTTCGTGAACAATGTGATGAGCGAAATCGCCAACAATTACGTGGTGGTTGACAATGCCGACCGCCTCTCTGGTCTGCCCAAAACCACTATCGACGCTGCCGCTAAGTTGGCTGCCGACAAGGGTATGGCTGGCAAGTGGGTGTTTACTCCATCGGCTTCCACTCGTTTGGCAGTGCTCACAAGTGCCGACGACCGCTCGCTCCGTGAAGAAATGTACAAAACCTACTTGGCAACCGCTAACCGCGGCAACGAGTTTGACAACAGCAAGAACATCAACGCCATTCTTAAGCTCCGCCAGCAAAAGGCGAAATTGCTCGGTTTCAAGACCTTTGCCGACTACGCTATCGACCCAGTGATGGCTAAGACTGTAGATGCGGCCGAAAACCTTCTGCTCAGCATCTGGAAGCCAGCTGTGAAGAAAGTGGACGAGGAAGTGGCCGACATGCAGAAATATGCCGACGCTCACGGTGCTGGCTACAAGATTGAAGCATGGGACTACTACTATTTCGCAGAAAAGGTGAAAGCAGAAAAATACAGCTTCAGCGAAGACGATGTTCGCCCATATTTCAAGCTCGAAAACGTGGTGGAAAATGGTTTGTTCTTCTTGGCTAACAAGCTCTACGGCCTCACCTTCACCAAGATGCCAAAGGCTCCAAAATACAACCCTGAAGTTACCGTTTACGACGTAAAAGACGCTAAGGGCAAGCATGTGGCAGTGTTTATGACCGACTACTACCCACGCCCAGTGAAGGCTCAAGGTGCTTGGATGATGGAAATGAACCAGGCTTACGATTTCGGTGGCAAGAGCGAACGCCCAATTATTTATAATGTGTGCAGCTTCACCGCTCCAACCAAAGACATCCCATCGCTCCTCACTCTCGACGAGGTACAGACCGCTTTCCACGAATTTGGTCACGCCCTCAACGGTATGCTCACCGTGGCTCCTTACAAGGGACTTGAAGGCACCAATATCGACCGCGACTTTGTGGAACTCCCATCACAACTCAACGAACACTGGGCACTCGTGCCTGAAGTGCTGAAAAACTTTGCTAAGCACTACAAGACTGGCGAGGTGATTCCACAGGAATTGGTTGACAAACTGAATGAGTCAAGCAAATTCAACCAGGGCTTCATCACCACCGAATTGGTGGGCGCTGCATTGCTCGACATCGAATGGCACAAGATTGACTGGTGCGACAACATCGACGTGAAGGGCTTCGAAAACTATGTGTCACGCAATCTCGGCAAGCCTTCTATCATCGAATATCGTTACCGCAGCCCATACTTCAAACACATCTTCGGCAGCGACGAATATGCTTGTGGCTACTACACCTACCTTTGGGCACAGGTGCTTGAAGCCGACGCTTGGAACCGCTTCGAGGAAGAAGGTCCGCTCAACATCAAGACCGCTACCGACTACAAGAACTACATTCTTGCTCCTGGCGACACCGAAGACGCTATGACTCTCTACAAGAAGTTCCGTGGCCACGAACCAAACGCCGACGCACTTCTCCGTCTCCGCGGCCTGAAATAATTTTTAAGAAATTAGAAGTTAGAAATTAGAAGTTAGAGAGATTAGAAATTAGAATTTCTTATTCTATTATAAATAACAAGTGCTGAATTTCGCGTCAGAAATTCAGCACTTTCTTTTCTTTACCACCCAATTGAATATTTGTTGGCTATTTGTTTTCTTCTTTCTCGGTCATTTCGCGCCACACTTCTTCTGCCAAGTATTTGTCGCTGCGGCAGTGGAGGTCGGCCACACCATCTTCAATCAGGGTGAAAGTTTCGGATTTATAAAACATATCCATTGCTTTTTCTAACGAGACGTTGTGCAATGCGCTGATTTCCGATATGATGCGAGAATATTTGCTCTCTAATATGGCATATAATGCTTCATCTTTGTCGTTCATAATTTTTTACTGCTTTTGAATGTTAGAAAATCATTGATGACGGCTTGACTGCGAATACAGATTTGCATATTGGGTTTTGTGTACACAAGCCTTTTAAGGGCTTCTTGCTTACTGATATAGCCTGCTAAATACAAATCAACTGTGCGGAATATCTGGTCGTCGGCTATGCCTCCAATAATGATGTCGGCATCGTCGGGAATGTCGCCAGAGCGACACGCCATAATATAGTCGAGCCATCGTTCATCGTAAGCTTCAAATTTAGTTACTTTCAGCTTGCTATAGTCGTCAGATAGTTCATAAGTGTTTATCCAAGCTTCTTTACCTCTTCTTGAAAATTATTACTACCGAATATCAATGAGTTATTTCTTATGGTACAAATATGGATACTTATAATGATAGGTAAAAGTTGGGAAAGATAGGCAAATAGAAAATCGGTTTATCATCTTCTTAATCTTCTATTCAACATCGTTATTGCTTCTTTTGATAAACCAGAAGCGTCTTACCTTGCAGTGAATTTTTCTCACTAAGTTGGTAAATAATCATAAAAAATATTATATAATTTTTTCACGATTGTCGTGTTTTATCGCTACCTTTGTAAGCAAAACATATATTTGAATATGGCAAATAGAGAATTGAACAGGTTAAAAGTGGTCCTTGCAGAAAAGAAGAAAACCAACAAATGGCTTGGCGAACAACTGGGGAAGGACAAGACCACCATATCAAAATGGTGCACGAATACCTGTCAGCCAGACTTGGGCAGCCTAATGAAAACAGCAAAACTGCTTGAAGTGGAGGTTACAGATCTTCTTAGAGAGGATAATATTGATTGACAATAAGATAATGAAATAGAAAAAGAACAATATGACGAAGAAGGAATCTCTTCAACTATTTGAAGAAAAGAAGGTGCGCACCGTATGGGACGATAAAGAGGAGAAGTGGTATTTCTCCATTGTAGATGTGTGCGGTGTGCTGACTGATAGCAAAGATGCCAATGCTTATTGGAGAAAGCTGAAGCAGAGACTCAAAAAAGAAGGTAATGAACCCGTGACAATGTCACGGGTTGAAGCTTCGTGTCTCAGATGGCAAATTGCGCATGACTGACGTTGCCTAATTCCTTATTTTTTGTTGACTTTGTGTGTCAAATATTATGCAAAAACTATATGCTACTCAATTTCTAAATTATATGCGTTTGTAATGACAGATGAGAATGTAGAGTATGTCCATACTTCATATTTGGACATTTTAAGAACTCGTGGAATGCAAGGACTTCAAAAGAATATGCCTTTGTGGAAGTTCAAGCTATCAGAAGGAGAGTATGAGGCTTTGAAACAGACGTTGAGAATTCATACAAGTGACCTCGCCAAATATGGTGAGGAAGCGGCTTTGTGCTATGCGGAGTGGTGGCGAAGAGACTATAAGGGCAATATTCCTTCCAAAGAAGATGTTGCTATGGGTATTGGAATTCATAGCAGTTATGCCAACGATCTGTATAAAGCTGCGAGGGAAGCACTACAAAAACATGGTTATACGTTTTTACACTCACTAAAAGGAACTTTATATTTTCGTACACTACTAAATCAAGGTGGACTACCAATAAAATATATTACAAATAGTGGTAATATGGGCAATTACTCTCGGTTCTTAAAAAAATTGGTGAGTGAACTGTCATTAATAAATATTGATTGGAACGAAGTAGATAGCTCTATAATACAACAGTTTAATTGCATTTCTTATTTGGGTAAGGCTTTTAAGAATGAGAACATCTATGATGTTTCCATGCAGATAGCCCATGCCATCATTGTGGGAGAAAAAGAACTTCTCCCTTATGATGATACAGAAGTCTCGCTATCAGAGCTTACCAAGTCTTTGGAAACCGCATATAGTCGAGCTAAGGCTCAGCGCAAAACACGCCCTCTGTCCTTGCATTGGAAGCTCAGAACTTTTGGACAGGGACAAGGAAAACTTTACGTCAATATGGATGTTGTCAAGGATATTTCGTCTGATTCCATACCAGGTTTAAATTTAACTACGTGCTATTCGTTCGATGTGTTTGTTGCAGGAATGCTTGTAGGTAAGTATGTGAGAAAAGATAATGTTAGAGACGAAGAAGGTAATGTCCTGTATGCTGTGTATACTCGCATTACAGTGGGTATGCATAGCGATATCTTATGGACTGGTGAGCCTGTAGTAGAGGTGAAGGTAAGATGTGACAACGATGATCGACTATTCTTGACTATTGCAGGTTGCTATCCTCCAAACTTTTACTATCCACAAGTATTCCAGATGTTGGATGACAATCTCTATAGTATGTCAGAAACAGCCAATGCTGAGAATAACGTAGCAATATTTTCTCATGAGTGGAAAAATGGCGAATCCTTGCCTATGACCATTTGTGACAAAGAACTCTATTATAACGCATTTACGGATGAGTTGGATTTACAAAACTCTGAAACTGGTGAAGATGTTAAGTTGACCAGTAACTTTACACCATATACCGTAGAGTTCTCTGGTAACTATATTTCTTGGGTTGAAAAGTCAAACTATAAATTGCTTTCAACTATACCTTTTGTTCGTGTGTATGACCAAGAGAAAAATTGTGTTCACAACTCCATAGTAAAATATAGATTCAGGAACGACAACTATATAGAATGGCGTAGCTTGAAGTCTTCCAGTGTCTTCCCTTGTGGATTGGTTGATATTCGTGTGGAGTTGCCCGATGGGCATACTGTTACGGAAACTTTCTATTCAATAGGAAAATTGAAGTTTACTTCTGATAATGAAAGTGTCTTCTCGACGAACATCATTTGCTCGTGTGATACAGATATGCTTCCTAAAATTAATACAAAAGAGGGAGTTGGTATTACGGAATTAGAAACCAACAAATGGATGGTTAAGCGAAGTGAGGACAGTAAGTTTACACCATCTGTATGTGATTTCAGTCTTTACTGTGCAGGGAATCCAACTTTGCGTTTGTCCATACCTATTCCTTTTGATGGAGTGACCGTTACGGATATAAAAGGAAATGTCGTACCAAATGGAAAGATTGTTTCATTGGCTAACTTGACAAACTTTTGTGTTGTAAGCCATGGTTGTTATGGTAAAAAACGCAATATAGATGTGTCATATGTTTCTGATAAGGTTGAAGATTATAGTTTATTGAAACATTTGCGTAGTAAGGTGATAGATGGGTTGGTATCTCTCGCTGACTATAATGACCTTATTGTTCGCATGTTTAATCTGTATGGTGCTAATAGTTTTGACCGTTCCTGTTCCGTGGCCATGAATATTTATGGTACAGAGATATTCATTAGAAAATTCGTATTGGAGTCAACCATTGTAGACGGAAAGATAATGGTCGTCGACAGCACAGAAGAAGATACTGATGATTTTCTCTATGATGGCGAAATTTATGCGTTTCCTGTTGGAGATGAACTTTCATCAGAAGACTTCTTTGTTGTAAAATTGGAGCGATTAGATAATTCTGAGAATCTGTTCACATTCCCAGATGACTTTAATCAACAAGAGGTCGTTGTATTTTCGGGTCCAGAGGCAAAGCGTAGGATGATTCCAAAATATTACAATAGGGAGGCTTATGATTTTGATAAACAAGAAAGAATTGTACATTCTTCAAGCAATACAAAAGATTGGTATGAGGCTTTGGAAAATGAGGATGTCATGATGGGCAAACATTGGAAAGATGTATGTAAGGC
>SAMEA104315424__coassemble_369_pt1 | contig 58827 bp, 44 predicted proteins | sample SAMEA104315424__metabat2_low_PE_030 | metagenome-assembled genome bin SAMEA104315424 (sample SAMEA104315424) | gut metagenome | biome: Monkey gut; feature: monkey-associated habitat; material: faeces | place: China | collected 2013 | reverse complement strand
TGCCCCAAGGATAAAAACCGCTCGCCGTTTCACGGCGAAAAACCCCTGATAATAACATGAATTCTTGGTAAAAAGTCGCTTCAAATTTACCAAAACGATAACGTCATAACGTAGGGACATGCCTTTGGCATGTTTCCAATGCACTGATAAATTGCACCGAAACATGCCGAAGGCATGTCCCTACGTTGTGATTCGCGCTTTCAGTTAATCTAAATTCCTAAATATTGGTTTTTCGCCGAAGGCGAGTGGTTTTATCCTTTTGGCGATGCCACCGACCTCGTAAGAGGGCGGCGTTAGGGGTGTGGTGTGGCTGATTCAAGCCCCAGCTTGAAATCAGACATGCCACAGCACTAACGACAGGTGCGAAGCACTGGCATCGCTAAAAGGCTGTTTTTTATGTTTTTTGTTTCAGTGCCCCCCAGTATTTTTCCACTGAGCCGATTGAATCGGTGTACTGCCTATAGGATATTGGGCGATACATAGGAAAAGGCAACCCTGTCATCACGACAGGATTGCCTTTTAACGTAAATAGTCAGTTGTTCTATTTAATTTATATTCGGATATTTCGTTAAGGATTAATATGCACGTTTTGCTGTGCTGTGTGAGCCATCGGTGTAGGTGGTAATCACCACGTTCATGCCGCTGAATGGAGTGTCGGACTTCTGACCCAGCATGTTCACGTATTGCACACGAACTGGGGTTTTGGTCTCTGCCACGAAGTCGAAGAGTCCGGTTGGGGTGTTTTCTTCGAACGACACTGTGATAGTGGCTTCACCGATGTAGTATTCCTTTGCCAAAATTGGAGTGATGGCTCTTGCTCTTGCCGAAGTGTTGCTTGCTTCAGGCTTTGCGTAGAGGCGCACGATGTAAGTCACATCGAGGTTGCCATCTTCTGACACGTCGCTTGCACCGAAGGTGTCGTAAACGTGGATCGACTTGCTGTCGATTTGCTCTGGATAGAAACCTACGCCTGGACGGCCCACCAACTCAAATTCTTGAATGCTGTTGTGGTTCTGGTCGATGGTTGGGTTGCCCTCGTCGTCAGAGTTCATCACGATTGGGTGAGTGTCTTGTTGGAGGCGAGCCATATATTGAGGCACGATTTCCATTGCGCGGTCGGTTTGTCGCCATACGCGATACTTCACAATTTCGTAATTGTCGGTACCATCAGCAGTAATCTTCAGGTCGGTTTGATAGTATCTGCCCTTCTTTCCATTTGAGCTGAACACATATTCACTCATCATCTTTTCGTTCACATCCACGCTTGCTTTGAGTTTGTAGGTGGTGTTGATTGGTGAGCCGTAGGTGTTGTAAGTACCGTCTGCACGGTAAGTCTTGATCACTGGTACATAATCGTTTTTACCCACCTTTGCAGATGCGTCGTGAATTTGAGGAATTTCGGTGTGGCTTACGTTTTGCTTAAACGAGCCATTTTCGTAAATGGCGTAGTTCCAACTTGGGAGGCGTTGAGCCAAACCCACTTCCTCCGATTCGCTTTGCTCTTTGTTTCGAATCTTACCCACACTATACTCGGCAATTCTGCGGTCCTGGTCGAGTGTGAATTGGATAGCAGGACTTGCGTCGTGCTCGCCCTTATGGATACGAGTAGAGCATACGTTATCGTTCTCCACATCTTCAAGCGTGATAGCCTTGTCGGTAAGATCAGGGGTGGTCTTGTGTACCTTGATGGTGCTGAACGCGCTGTGAAGTTCTGGCTGAGTAGAGTGGTTCAAGTTAGAGAACGAAGCCTTGTATTCGTAGCTTGCAGGGTGCTCGTTTGTGGCTGTAGAAGCGCAGAACTCATCGTTGAACGAGTTGATGTTAAAGCCATTGAAATCAATTTCTTTTGTCGTGTTGTCGGTGTAACTGCTATTGGTTTTCAATGAATATGTGGCTCCTGTAAGATTTGTCTTAGGAGTTGCTTCGTTTTCCTGATAGAAGAAACTCAAATTATACTTGTAGTCCAAGAAATAGTAGTAACTCGGAATGATCCATCCTTCTTTTTCTTTACGCTGGTCAACACTGATAATTTCAAGTTCGGCAATTTTTTTTGGTTCGCTATTGCGGTCCACATCGTAGCGGTAGAAAGCGAGCTTCGAGCCTGCTTTCAGGTTGCCGTATCTCACATGGGTGTTCACCAAATTGTGGTCGATGGTGATGAGATTTTTGTATTGGTTGGTTTCGGTTGCCAAATCGTAGTCAGATGTTGAGGTGGTACCAATGCTCAATCGCAAACCTTCATCAGGGTCAAGACCAGGGATAAACACCTTGTCGTCGTTAGAATATGCTTCTTTGTAATTGATAAACAGCGCATCGGTTGGTTGACCCGATACCACATAAGTGATTTCGCGACCTTCAAAACCTTGCTTCTCGTTATAATTGTACTGGAATGTTTCACCAGGGGCGATTTCCACTTGATTGCCATTTGCATCAAACAGAGGCACCAAGCCACCGTCCTCAGCACGCACCCACACCTTGAATCGCTGATCAATTTCATTACCAGTGATTTCATTGAGTGTAGAGGTCCATTTCAGCTCCACAGTATATTCATCGCCAGCAGCAGGAGTAGCTGTGGCTTTAAGTTGAATACCATAAAGACCTAATGATGGAGCATGGCTCTTGTGATAATTGGTGTAAGTGAAATTAGAATTACCCTGTTTATCACGCTTGTTCCAATACCAAAGACGATAGTCTGGAATGGTGACAATCAAATCCGTCACATCAAACTTCTTGGTACCTTTGGCTCCCATCATACAGAAGTAGTGCTCTTGGGTAGGCACAGAGCTACAGTCGTGCTCCACTTTGAAAATATCGCCATTCACCAATTTGGTGTAGAAATTTTCTACCACTTGGCCACCACTCACAGCCACAGGACTATATTCTTCAAACATACCATTAAATGGGGCAAATTCACGAATTGTTTGACCATTATACTGGTCAACCCACATACGTCCACGCCCTTTAGACATGAAGAATAGGCGGTTGGCATTACCTGACAGACGATAAACAGCACCCGGATTTTTATTTTTTTCAGTAGCTGGCATATATATACCATCAGTCAGAATCTGAACAGACTCAATTGCTTCGGTAATATAATTAAGGGTCTCTGTATTACTCAAATTTTGTCCATCTCTTGGCTTCCAATTATCTTTCACCTTAACCAAAAGTGTGGTGTAGCCTTCCTCGTTTGGCTTATAGTTGCCAACTGGAATGCCGTAGGCTTTATTGATAGCGTCATTGTCTTTCACATTGTAATCAATAGTGCCCTCTCTTTTGCCTTCAGTTGTGTAGCCGCATTGCCAAATGCCTGGGATTTCTTTGTTGGTGTACACCTCTTTGAGCAGCGCCATGATTTGGCGAGGATCTGTCGCTGGATCCGCTAAATTCGAGGTCTCGGTGCCACCATTAGCGTTTGTCCATGTGTAAGTTCTGCCTTCATAAAACGACTTTGGCTTTACGACAGGCTGTGCATTCAACGTGGCAGATAAGAATGCCACGGCTGCAAGCGCGAACATAAGGTTGAAAATTTTTTTCATAATAGATATAAAAGTTAAAGTTGTTAATTGTTGTTTTATTTTTTTCTAAATCATCTATTTTCCAAAACAGTTGCTTGATGTAGATTTCAGTTTGTATTCTGATTTTAATTTTTTTCCTATGAAATCTCTAATTATCAAAGATAATTACTGTTTTTCGGGTCGATAATTTCGTTCTCGCCACAAATTTACGCAGGTAATCTCATCCAAAAAAATCCATTTTTGCCACCCACTGCTCCGTTTAAATTATTTAACAACTTGTTACAGAAATTCAGACTTCAAACCTGTCGGCTGGTTTTGCCGATGTGTGGGAAATGTCGTATTTTTGTGGTCAGATTTCTGCACGAGAATGAACCGCGAAATATTCCATATTGCCATTCCTGCTATCGTTACGAATGTCACGATTCCGCTGCTGGGCTTGCTCGACACAGCCATTGCTGGACACCTGCCGGGCGGCAGCGGTGCCACGTTTATCAGTGCGGTGGCGGTGGGGGCAATGATGTTCAACCTCATTTACTGGAATTTCGGCTTCCTTCGCATGGGCACTTCTGGGCTCACGGCACAGGCCTACGGCAGTGGCGACAAAGCCGAAACCGTGGCTGTGCTCCAACACGCCATGGCACTCGGATTTCTGATTTCGGTGGGCATCATCGTGCTTCAGTGGCCTCTGCAGTGGGTCACGCTGCTCGCTATCGGTCCGAGCGAAACGGTTCGGGAGTTGGCACTCACCTATTTCTACATCGGAGTGTGGGGTGCTCCGCCCACGCTGGTGATGATGGGCATCAAGGGGTGGCTGCTGGGAATGCAGGATTCGCGCAGCCCAATGGTGATTTCCATTGCCGTGAATGTGCTCAACATCGTGCTATCGGTGATAGCCGTGTTTGCGCTCGGATTGGGCTTCACTGGCATCATTGTGGGTACGGTGCTTGCCGAGTGGATAGGGCTTGCCTACTCGCTGTGGCTGCTGAGGCGCAAATATCAATCGCATGTGGCGGCGATGGACTGGCGCAAGGCGTTCGGTTTCAAGGGGTCAGCACGATTTTTCAAGGTAAATTCGCACATATTCATACGCAGCACGCTCATGATGCTACAGGCATTGTTTTTCACGGCGGCAGGCGCACGCAGCGGCGATATGACGCTGGCTGTGAACACGCTCATTCTGCAAATGGCTATCCTTTTCTCCTACTTCATGGACGGCATCGCCTTTGCTGGCGAAGCCATTGCCGGCAAATATTACGGCCGTGGCGATGTGGCGGCGGAGCATAGTTGCGTGTGGCACCTGTTTGGCTGGGCTGGGGCGTTTACCGCCATTTGCACGCTGCTGTATGCCATTTTTCCCGAACAGATTTTCACGGTGCTTACCAACGACCATTCCGTGGTGAGCGCAGCCCTCGATTTCCGCTGGTGGTGCGCTGTGATTCCCGTTGCCGGCATGGCGGCATTTGTGTGGGACGGCGTGTTTATCGGACTCACCCGCACTCGCGAAATGATGGCAGCGGTGGGCATCGCTTTGGCGGCGTTTTTCCTCACATTCGCCATAGTGCCCACCTCAATGGGCAACCACGGCTTGTGGCTCGCCTACATCGCATTCCTCGCCACCCGCTCCCTCGTCCAAACCGCCCAATACCTAAAATAAAAGTCAACAAGACAACGAGTCAACAAGTCAACAAGTTTCCGAGTGCTCCGAGCGCTCCGAGTGCTCCGATTATCCAGGCGCCAAGGCACCAAGGCACCCACAAAGTTCCGTGAGATTTCCCACCCTCAAAAGCAAAACCTGTGAGATCTGTGTGATCTGTGTGAGCCTAAGCGAGTAAAGCGGAATCCGTGTGAATTAGCGGAGTTTGTTGCGCTGGAAGTGGCGCATAGCGTAGCCGAAATAGCCTGCCACACCCAATGCGTTGATGGCTACGGTGGTCCAGAACGCAGCCGAATAGCCCAACCAGTCGGCCACCACACCACCGATAAGACAACCCACACCCATACCAATATCCCACGAAATGAGAATGGTGGAGTTGGCTGTGCCTCGCTGGTCGTTGGTTCCGAGGTTGATGGTCATATTCTGGTAAGCCGGCCACATGTGACCGTTGCCGAGACCGATGAGCACGGCTGAACCGTAATAACCAATGGCATTAGGCACAGCAATGAACAGGGTGTAGCCCACAAGCGATATGAGCATTCCATAGCCAGCATTGTGGGTGAGTCGGCCTTCGCGCAGTGCTTTCGCGCCTTGCAGACGCGACGAAATCAGTCCCACCGCCAATATCAAGAACCATGCGCCTGTGCCAGCGGTGATGTGCATCACCTCTTTACCGTAGATGGCAAGGTAGTTGCTCAACACACCAAAACAGAAGCCGAAGCACACCATATTCGCCGCCAACGCCCAACCTTTGAGCAAGAAGAAGCGGTCGAGCGACACGGTGCGGCCAGTTTTGTTGATGGGGCGTGGTTTGAGTTTGAGTGTGGAGTCCACGGCAAGCCCTACGCCTGCAATCGCCAAGGCGAGAATAAATATCATGTCGAAACTATCGGTGAGTTCATAGAGAAAAATGCCCACCGATGGTGCTATCGCCATACCGAGGTTATTGCTCAATCCGTAGTAGCCTATACCCTCGTTGCGACGCGACGACGGCAGCACATCGATAGCCACCGTGCTGTTGGCCACCGTGATAGCCCCGAACGGACCACCATGCAGCGTGCGCACTATGGCGAAGAGCAACAGCGTGCCTGCCATAAGGTAACCGGCAAAGAATATGAAAAACACGAAGAAAGTGACCATCAGCACCTTCTTTCGTTGAAAATTATCGACCATAAAGCCACTGAATGGGCGAAACAGCATGGCAGTGACCGAGTAGCCGCTCAGCACCAGCCCAATCATGTCTTTCGTGGCATGGAAATGTTCGCTCAAATAAAGGGGCAGTAAAGGCGTGAGCAGATAGAAGGCGAAGAAAAGCGTGAAATTGGCAATCATCACCTTGCAGTAATTCCTATTCCAAAGTTTCTCTGTGTTAGCAGTCATCCCCATCAAAATTTAAAAGCCAAAAAAATATCCATTCCCATGCTATAGCGTGGGAATAAAAATCCCTCTCGGAGAGGTCTTTACACCCTATGCCCAATCAGGGTGGCGCTGGTGGCTTTCTCCACCACGCACATCACGCGGTCGCCCACCTTGGTATCGCCAGCAGGGAACACAATCACCTTGTTCTGCTGTGTGCGGCCAAACATATCGTCTTTCGAGCGTTTGCTGTAGCCTTCCACCAGCACCTCAAAGGTTTTGCCCACATCGTTGCGGTTGCTGCACAGCGACAGTTCGTTTTGCAGCGCAATCATACGGTTTAGGCGGTCGATTTTCACCTCCTCGCTCACATTGTCGGGCAGATGCTTGGCGGCGAATGTACCGGGACGCTCGCTGTATTTAAACATAAACGACGAGTCGAAGCCCACTTCGCGCATCAGCGAGAGCGTCTCCTCGAAGTCTTCCTCCGTCTCGTTGTGGAAACCGGTGAACATATCGCTCGAAATACCGCAGTCGGGCATCGCTTCACGGATTTTCGCAATTCGGTCGAGATACCATTCGCGGGTGTATTTGCGGTTCATGAGTTTCAAAATCTTGTTGCTGCCGCTCTGCACTGGCAGGTGAATGTGGTTGCAGATGTTGGCGTGCGATGCCATGGTGGCAATGATTTCATCACTCAAATCCTCTGGATTGCTGGTGGTGAAGCGCACACGCATTTCAGGCGCGGCCTCAGCCACAAGTGCGAGCAGCGCAGCCATATCCACAGGTTCACCGCCGTCGGCAGGCTTAAAGAGGTAGCTGTTCACGTTCTGACCGAGCAAAATCACCTCCTTGAAACCCTTGTTTTGCAGGTCGCGCAATTCGTTGAGAATGCTCTCCGGTTCACGGCTGCGTTCACGGCCACGGGTGTAAGGCACGATGCAATAGGTGCAGAAGTTGTTGCAGCCACGCATGATGCTGATGTAGCCGCTCACCTTGTTGCCGCTGATGCGCTGTGGAATGATGTCGCGATAGGTTTCGGTGGTCGAGAGTGTGGTTTCGATGGCTTTCTCGCCGGCTTCAGCACTGGCGATGAGGTTGGGCAGTTCCAAGTAGGAGTCGGGACCAGCCACGATGTCAACGTCGTACTCGTTGATTAGCACTTCCTTCAAACGCTCAGCCATGCAGCCGATAATGCCCACAATCAGGCGACGCTTGCGATTGCGGCGCAAGGCGTTGAGTTGGTTGAGGCGAGAGAATATTTTTTGCTCGGCGTTGTCGCGAATCGAGCAGGTGTTGATAAAGATGGCGTCAGCAGCATCGAGCGTGTCGGTGGTGTCGTAGCCAGCCATTTTCATCACCGAAGCCACCACTTCGCTGTCAGCCACATTCATCTGGCAGCCGTATGTTTCGATGAACAGTTTCTTTGAAAATTCTCCCTGATTGTCGTAACTCAACTTCATGTCCATATCGTAAAGTGCTTATATTATCGTCAATAAAAAACTCACGCACAACATGCGCGCGAACCACGATGCAAAATTACATTTATTTCTCCTAACCACCAAATCCACCCATGCTCAGACGCAACCCACTCAAGCCACTACCGATATAATTTGCTGATAGCAAATAGCGGAACTATGGTCACTTGGCGCTCCTCGCCATTGTCTTGCTCATCGATGTAGGTGATTTTTCCGAAGTTCTCTGCCGAACATCTTACAGCCGAGTGCAACTTCTTTTCACGCATAAACACCCACAGGCTCTTCATGCCACCTTGCACATTTGCCTTCACTTCCACTGGCAGAACTTTATTGCCAAAAGATTCGATGTAGTCAACCTCTGCCAACGAACTCTTCGCCTCTCTTGCCCAGTAATACAATTCATGGCGCAAATTTGCCGTTTTGTAGGCAAGAAGTTCTGTTCCTGCCACTTGTTCGGCAATTGAGCCTTTATTAACGAGGTCGGTGGCATTGGCGGTCAAAATTTGTGCAGTGATGTCTGAGATGTCGCCCAATGCCATATTGAGAGTTCGCAACAACAATCCACAGTCAAGAAATATCACTTTGCGCTTATTGGCATTGATTTCGCTTCCAAGTGGCAATCCATTGGCTGATGTATGCGTCACTGGTATCAAAATACCAGCACGATAAAGCAAATCGAGTGCTTGTTTCACAGCATGAGTTTTGTATCCACCCACATCCGCATACACAAATTTCTTGCCACATTGAACAGCGGCACTGTGCAGAACGCTACGGAGCAAATCGGGGTCAACCTTACTCTTATACTTCGGAAAGTCGTCTTCATACGACACGATGATGTCGTCTTGCACTTCCTGACACTGCGAATAGTTGTGAGTAGCCACCCATTTCACCACCACTTCGGGCATTCCGCCAATCATCATGTAGGTGCGATAGTGCTCTAATATGGTTTTGTAGAGCGGTTCTGGCAGGGGGTGCTCTGCCGACGCGCTGTCTCTCGCCTTTAGCAATGCATCAAATCCGCAAGCCGACTCAAACTCGTCGAAACTCAACGGACGCATAAACATGGAGTGGATACGCCCCACGCCAAAAGTTGGAAGGTCGTCTAATGCGAACTCCAGCAAAGAACCTGCCGCAATCACATGAAGTTTGGGCATATCCTCTTTGAAAAAGCGTAGTGCCATGATGGCTTTCGGGCACTCCTGCACTTCATCAAGAAACAATAACGTTTTGCCAGGAATAATATCAATACCTATCAATGCCGACAACTGGCTAACGATTCGGCCAGCATCAAGGTCGGCTTCAAAAACCTGCTTATAAATTGGAGATTTTTCAAAATTAATCTCCACATAGTTTTGGAATAGTCGGCCCAAATGCTTGACAGAACTGGATTTTCCCACCTGTCGAGCACCACGCAGAAGGATTGGCTTGTGGTCTGCCCTTTTTGCCCATTCTTCAAGGTACTTGTCTATGATTCTTTTTAGATACATGCTAATATATTGTGTTTTAGGCTACAAAGTTACTAAAATTGAAAAATACAAACAAATAATTGGGCAGTTTTTTGAAAAAATACAAAGATATAATTGGGTAAAAAATTGAAAAATACAAACAAATAATTGGGCGATTTTTTGAAAAATACAAAGATATAATCAGTTTTTCACTTTGCGGACGAGGGTGCGGAAAGCGAAACCGATGTGGCGAATGGTGGTGGCTACGGTGCCGTAGTAGTGGCACATGATGTGGTAGCGCTCTTTCAGCGAAGCCTTGTGGTGCTTGTCGGTCAAGCCGTCGGTGAGGAAACTCACAATGGGGGCATCGCCCACATAGGCGTTGTGGTCCGACTGCTGGAGCACACGAATGCACCAATCGTAGTCGGCACTGAAGCGATAGGCGAGGTTGTATTGCGGAGCGAGGTCGCGGCGTGCCGCAAACGCCTGATGGCACACCAGCATACCGTGCTTGAAACTGTCGGCAGTAAGCACCGCAGGGGCTGTGAGGTGGCGCATACCCACCACACGGCGCTCGGCGTTCACCACTTGGGTCTGACCGTAAATCACACCCGGATTGCTCCCTGCCACGGCTGCCATACGTGCAAGCGAATCGGCAGCGGCAAATGCGTCGCCAGCGTTCATCCATATCAGATATTTTCCTTTGGCAAGGCGAATGGCCTTGTTCATAGCGTCGTAGAGTCCCTTGTCACGCTCGCTCACGATGCGAGTGCCGGCAATGTCAGCCTCGTTCACCATGCGCAGGGTGTCGTCGGTCGAAGCACCGTCCACCACCAGATATTCATAGTCGGTGCACGATTGTTCCTTCACACTCTTCAGCGTGGGCGCAATCACCCCAGCCGCATTCCACGTGACAGTAATCACAGAAAATAACACTTCCATATCATTCATTTATTTCGCAAATGAGGGGGCGAGATGGTGTGGTTTCGCCTTCATTTGGAGAATTTCTTACGCAAAAATAGCAATAAAATTTGTGAAACATTTGCATTTTGGCGTTAATTTGTTTTTCGCCGTGGGCTGAGGTTGAAAATAATATTGTAATTTTGCGTAAAATAAGGCGTGTAAGCCAATCGTGGCATCCGCTGCCGATTGCGTTTACACGCTCTCCGATTTTTAGACTAAAACAAGAAATTATGGCATCAAAACTTTGGGAAAAAAACATACAGGTTGACCACGATGTGGAAACCTACACCGTGGGACGCGACCGTGAAATGGATCTCTATTTGGCTCGCTACGACGTGCTTGGCTCGATCGCCCACATCACTATGCTGCAAACCATCAATTTGCTCTCCGCCGACGAGCTTTCCCAGCTCACCGCTGCCCTGCGCGAGATTTACGCCGAGATTGAGGCTGGCAAATTCGTGATTGAAGACGGCATTGAGGATGTGCACTCGCAAGTGGAACTGATGCTCACGCGTCGCCTTGGCGATGTGGGCAAGAAAATCCACTCTGGCCGCTCACGCAACGACCAGGTGCTCGTGGATCTCCGCCTCTTTATCCGTAGCGAGATTGAAGATGTGGTGCATCACATCACCACGCTTTTCCACACGCTTCAGGCGCAGAGCGAGCGTTATAAGGATGTGTTGATGCCGGGCTATACCCACTTGCAAGTGGCAATGCCGTCGTCGTTCGGACTGTGGTTTGGGGCTTACGCCGAATCGCTTGCCGACGACCTGGTGGTGCTCCGTGCCGCCTACGATGTGAACAACCGCAATCCGCTGGGCTCTGCCGCTGGCTACGGCTCGTCGTTCCCCCTCAACCGCGAACTCACCACGCAGTTGCTCGGATTTGCGTCGGTCGACTACAATGTGGTGTATGCGCAGATGGGGCGTGGCAAGACCGAGCGAATCGTGGCAGCCGCCATCGCCAACATTGCCGCCACCATTTCAAAACTGGCGTTCGACGCATGTATGTTTAATTCGCAAAACTTCGCGTTCATCAAACTCCCCGACGAGTTCACCACCGGTTCTTCGATTATGCCGCACAAGAAAAATCCCGATGTGTTTGAATTGACGCGCGCACGCTGCAACCGTCTGGAGGCACTGCCATTCCAAATCACAATGGTCACCAACAATCTGCCTGTGGGCTATTTCCGTGACTTGCAACTCACCAAGGAGGATTTCCTGCCAGCGTTCGACGAAATCAAGGCGATTCTCTCGATGGTCAACGCCATGATGAGCCAAGTGAAGGTGAACGAGCATATCCTCGACGATGCGCGCTACGACCTCATGTTCAGCGTGGAGGAGGTGAACCGCCTCGCAGCCGCTGGCGTGCCGTTCCGTGATGCCTACAAGAAGGTGGGACTCGACATCGAGGCTGGCAAGTTCACCCCAGTGAAGAAGGTGCACCACACCCACGAGGGCTCTATCGGCAACCTCTGCAACGACCGCATCGCCGCCCTCTACCAGCGCACGCTCGATGGCTTTGATTTCGAAACCTATCACAAGGCGTTCAGCCACCTGCTCGGCAGATAACGGCAACGCAGAGGAGCGAATATTCGTCAAAGCCACACACAAATATTGATTCACAATAATGAAATAACCGATGATAAAGAAAACGCTTTTACTGATTATGCTTTTGGGTGTGTTTGCCAGTTGCAACCACATCGACAACAAGGTGCTTCCCTCCTACACCGTGCGCATCGACTTGGGCACATACGGCGTGTGGAACACCTACGGCGTGACTGGCGTGGGCGATTACCGCATCTTCAGCCGCGATAAGCAGTTGCCAGCCAATTTCCCCTACAACGCCAACACATTCACCGGCTTTGGCGGCGTGCTGCTCATCATGGGGCTCGACACATCCACTGGCTCGTATGCGCCACTGGCGTTCGACGCTGCCTGTCCTGTAGAGCGCAGACCAGAATACACACTCACCGTCGACCCCACCACATTCGATGCCATTTGCCCCAAATGCGGCTCGCACTACAACGTGCTGAATGGCGCTGGCGGACCGCTCTCAGGCACTGCTCTTAGCCAAAAAGTGGGACTCACCACCTACAAGTGCCGACAATCCGTGAACGGCGGCTACATCATCACCTCATACTAACGCAGATTTTTGTTTTTCAAATATTTGTCAAAACAAAAAAATTGCATTACCTTTGCACCGCATTTGTTTACCGCAATAGCTGCTCGGATGGTGGAATCGGTAGACACGAGGGACTTAAAATCCCTTGGCCTTTAGGCTGTGCGGGTTCAAGTCCCGCTCCGAGTACCCACATAGGCTGTTAATCCCCGCGATTAACAGCCTATTTTTATTTCGCTTCGTGAGTGTTTTAAGGCTCACACAGATCTCACAGATCCCACAGGTTTTGCTTTTGAGGGTGTTAAATCTCACAGAGGCTGGTGGTAATTGGAGTGTCAGATTACCCCGAGTGCTCCGATTAACAAGGTTCCCACAAATTCTCCGAGGGGATGAATTTGTGGGAATTTTGAATTTGTGGAAATTTGTGATAATTTGTGGCAGATTTAAAAAAAAACACGAATCCCACGAATTTCACGAATAATTATTTTTGTTGAATCTGTTGAATCTGTGTGAGCCCTTCCCACATAATTCTGTGAGATTTCCCACCAACAAAAAATTCCGTGAGATCCGTGGGATCTGTGTGAGCCTAATTCCCCATCAAAGTGGGATCTGTGTGAGCCCGAGCCACAGCCCACCACAAATGTGGAATCTGTGTGAGTAAAGGGTTAGCGCTTACGGTTGCGGACGCTTCTTACTGCGCCACCGCTCGATTTCACCGTGCGGGTTTTCACCTTTGCCACTTTCTGCTTCTTTTCTTTTTTCACAGTAGCCTTCTTGGTGGACTTTGCGCCACGCTTGGTGGTGGATTTCTTCACCGACTTCTGTTCTTCTGCTGCTGTGGTTTCTTCATCGTCGGCATTGCCTTCGGCTTCACGCTCTGCCTTTTCGCGGGCTTCTTTCTGAGCCTGGAGTTCTTCGCGTGATGGCACCCACAATCCCTTGTCGAACTGGCGCAGGCGACGTTCGATGCTGTCTTGTGCGTGCTTGTATGCCTTATCGTCGGGGAATTGCATACGCAAGGTTTGGTTGCGCAGGTTCTTCACCTTATAGATGTCGCCTTTATACATATTGAGTTTGAAAAAGTCGTCGAGGTTGTAGCGGAGCAAGTTGTTGTCGTTGTCGGTAAACACAAACTGCTGTGCGATGTAGGGGCGAATGTCGTTGAGTTTCACCCAGAACATAGGCCACTTTTGCACCACGCCAAACTCGTCTTCACGGTGCAGCACAGGGCAGATGGCATCCACACGGCTACGCATCTTATTGCTGCGGGTGTCGAACTCCCATTTTTCAATAATATAGTAACTCAGCACCTCACTGCCTGGAATGTCGGCATTCTCAATCACGTATTTAGGTGCCTTTTCGGTGCTGCCCTTGGCGTGAGCGTAGAGAATGTGGAAGCGGTCGAGCATGTTGCTGATCTTATACTTGTAAGTGTCGGTAAACATTTCGCGACCGTCGAGCCACTCATACACAGAGATGTCGCCGTTAGCCACATGGCGCATGATGATGTAGAACAAGCTTTCGCCATCTTCATTTGGCTCTTCGGGATAATAGAGCGCCGCGTTCTTGCCCTTGGTGAGGTCGATCTCACGATACACGATTTTCATCCACTGCAAGTCGGCATCGCTTGGCTCCGGCACCTCGTAGAACGATTGCTGACGCGTTGAAACTTGCGATTGAGCCTTCTTCGCAGCGGTGGCTGCGGTCTTTTTCACCACCTGTGCTTGTGCAACAGAGGCAGTGCAAGCGATAGCCGCCACGGCAATGATTACTTTGAGAAACTTCATATCTAAAGTTTATATATAAATATTATCTGATTAAAAAATTATCAATTCACAATCACTTCCATTGGTGCGATGTCGCGAGTCACGCCGTCGGGGCCAGTGGCCTTCACGCGCGAGATGTAGAAGCGCTTGCCGTGTCGCATCTGCTTCATGGCCTCACGCTGGCGTGGTGAGAAGTTTGAGCCCGACGAGCGTTCGCTCATGGCGTTGCCCATCTGGTCGAAAAGCACCATATCGAAACTCACCACACGGAAGTCGATTTTCAGCAAGTCGTCGTCGATAGCCGCATCCAGTCCCTTGGCTGCCAGAAGTGTGCCTTTAGAGAAAGGCTTGCCACCCTTGTAACTGGCTCGATGGCCGTTGCCGTCGGTGTAGGTGATAAATGGCATTGGGTCGGGCAACTTACGCACACGGAAACTGGTGGTGCCCACATTGGTGCGCTGACCGTCGATTTCGGCAGTCACGCTAATCGTACACTCGCTGCCTATTGCCGATGAGCGAGCCACCCAACCGTTGGCGGTCTTGGTGAGCGAGCCGTTGGTCATTGTGGCTTGAATCGACTGCTGAGGCACGCCTGCCACGGCGATTGACACAGGGTTGTCGATGCCGGCGTAGAACACGTTCATCATAGTGGCAGAAACGGTAGCCAATGGTTCAATCACGGTGTACGACGATTTGAAGTCGCGCTTGGTGACGCTACCATCACGCGCCGTAACCTCGATAAAGCCGGAGAACTCGAATTTGCCGGTGCTGCCGGTCGCCACCTCGTAGTGGCTACCTTTGATTTGGTTGCCGTTCACAAACACGCGTGGGCGCGCTGTGGTGTCGATGGCTGCCATCACAATCTCGGCAGAATATTTGCTACCACGCATCACCATCTTCGATTCAGGCACCACAAACGCGTCAAAGTGATTGACACGCAGCTCGCCAGTGTCGAGATTGGAAATCATGGAGCCGAGCGCCACGCCTTCGGCGAAGCGGATATCGTTTTGCAACTTCGAGAGCAGTGTGACAGCGGCAATGGCTGGCATACCTTCGAAAAGGCTTTCCTCCCATCGTTTCGTCCCCTCGCTTGTTTTCACATTTGCAGTAGAGAGCGCTTCCTCCACATTCTTCTGTGCATCGGGATTGTCGAGCATTCCCAAGATGAATGTGCGGTATTGCTCAATGCGCGTACGCAGTTGAGCGCCCTTCTTACCTGTTGGAGGCAGCATCACCTGGGCGGCAGCGTCGAGGTTGTCTTCGGCTTCAATGTGGTTCACATCGCCTTGCGGACCATCGCACTGCTTCACAATATCTACCTTCAACGATTCGATATAATCATACAGACTGTCGGTGGTGTTGCGCACCTGCATACCCAAATCCAGCCACTGGCGGCCCTGCTTTGGATATTTGTTGTAGAATGCTTGAATTTGCTCAAACATCATCTGGCTGCGCGCGGTGAGTGTGCGATTGGTGCGCGAGAGCCCCTGTTGCACTTGGCGGAACCCACTGAGCACATCACTCGACACATTCAAAGCAAGCATGGCGGTCAGAACGATGTACATCAAGTTGATCATCTTCTGACGTGGCGACATGCGGCCCACCGTCTGATTTTTAGCGTTTGCCATGCTTATTCGTTAGAGTTATCATTATCATCATTAAGGTCAACACCAGGCATACCACCCATTGGGCGATACATGTTCACGGTCATTGCCTTAATCATTTTTTCATACACGCTGTTGAGTTGCTTCATGTAGCGAGCCATCTTTTCGGTCTCGTCGCAGTAGTGTGCACTTTCGGCTGCCGATTTCTCGTACATGTCGCGAATATCCTTCAAACCACGGTTCACGCGGTCGATGCTGTCGAGCTGTGAGGAAATGCTCTTGAGCTGAATTTCGTAGATGGTGTTCAGACCGCCAATGTTGCGGTTGAGGTTTTCCATCTGCTCCACATAGCCGGTGCTGCTTTGGGTGATGCTCTCGCTGTTTTCGGTGATGGCGCGATAGCTGCCAAGCAGTGTTTCCGACACTTGATTGAGCGCGGTGGTGGTTTCGTTCAGTCGCTGCATCTGCTCTGAAATGCCAGCCATTTGGCTCAAATATTGCTGAGTGGCATCGGTGAGTTCAGCCATACGGCTCAACTGGTCGCTTGCGGCTGCCATTTTAGCGATGCTTTCGCTCAGCGAGCGAGAATCCTCCTCGGTGAGGTCGATGCCCTGTGGCAATCCCACAGCAGCCTTAGCCTCGGCTTCGGTCACGCCTTGCTGTGCAGGAGCCTGCGCCGCTGCGCCACCGCCAATCACGATGTTGCCGCCACCTGCGAAGTCGGGACGATCGTCGGGGTCGCCAGAAGCGAGAACGGGGAACACCTGCTCCCATTTATAATCGTGCTCGGGACGGTCGAAAGCGGTGAGGATAAACATCAATACTTCCGTACCCATACCGATGGTGAGCATTTCGTTACCACCTTCGAGGTGAAGAATCTTGAACAACGCACCCAAGATTACGACTGCCGCACCAATACTGTAGGCAAAGTTGAAGAAACGCTGACCGGTTTCACCCGAAAGGAAGCGTTCAATCACATTTTTATATTTCTTAATTTTTCCCATAATCCCTTATGTGTAATTGATTGGAAAATCTGTATTTGCTATGATTTTTTTGATTAGTTTTTCTTTCTTTTCACCTTGGTGTAGCCCACCTTTGAGCGCACGCAGCGGAAACCGATGTAAGAGCGCTGCTCGTTCTGGTATTCCCACATGCGGAGGTCGGCGCGAATGTTGTGTGCCACGTCTTTCCACGAGCCACCACGCACAATCTTGCGCGACATCTTATAAGGGTCGTCCTTCGCCACATTGTAGCGGTATTCGGGGTTGAGGTCGCTGGTCATGCGGTCGATGCTCTCGGTGTAGGCGGTAGAGGTCCATTCGCTCACGTTGCCAGCCATATCGAAGAGCCCGAAGTCGTTGGGCTCGTAGGTGCCTACGGGCGCGCACACTATGCTACCGTCTTTCACATAGTTGCCCTCCTGTGGCTTGAAGTTGGCATAGAAGCACCCTTCGTCTTCGGTGAGTGGCAAATCGCCCTCCCATGGATATTTGTTCTTGTTCACACCTGCACGTGCCGCAAATTCCCATTCAGCCTCGGTGGGCAAGCGGTATGGCTCCACATACACGCCTTCCTTGCCGAGCGACTTGCGGAGGAACTCGGTGCGCCAGTTGCAGAATGCGTTGGCTTGCTCCCAACTCACACCCACCACGGGGTAGTTGTTGTAGTTGCCATTGGCGAAGTACATGCGCACATACGGCTCATTGTAGGCGTTGTCGAAGTCGTTCACCCAGCAAGTGGTGTCGGGGAACACGTTCACGATATAGGTGTTCACGAAATCCCATTGACCGGAGAGCGGACGGTTGACGGTCTGGCGCACGATGCGGCCATCATCGTCGATGTAGGCAGTGTCTTTGCTGATAGTAGGCACATCGGTGGGCACTGCGTGGTCGGTGTTGTAGTCGCGAGTGGCAGGGTCGAGACGGTGCTTGCGCTTCACAGCCTCGGTCATATTATAGATTTCGTAGCGATAGTTCATCTGAGTGGGGTCGAGTTCCTTCACGCCAGTGATGGGGTTGATGCGATACACACTCTCGATAGCGCGTTCCTCGTCTTCGCTCGGATTGCGCCATGGAATGTTTTTCGACCAGTCGAGATGAGGCTTCACAGGGTCGCCGTACTTGTCTTCGGTGATTTTAAACTCGTCGTTGCCACCGTAGGCAGGGTCGGCAAGGCGCTCACGGATAATGGAGTCGCGCACCCAGTAAAGGAATTGCTTGTACTTTGAGTTGGTGATTTCGGTCTGGTCCATCCAGAATGCGTCAACCGACACACCGCGCGCCGTGGAGTCGATGCCCCAAAGCGAGTCGGCCTCTGATGGTCCTTCCTTCATTGAACCACAATCCACGAGCACCATGCCGTAAGGTGTAGGCTCCACAAACACGGAGCCACTCACGCCTGTCACCTCACCTCCATAGGCCGACACTGAGCGCCGTCCCGAGAAGCAAGAAGTGAGCACTGTTGCAAACACGAATGTGGTGAGAGAAATTAATAGTACCTTTTTCATATTCTACATTAATCGAATACTCTTATGTTTATTTTTATTTTTTTCGCCTAAGTTCAATTTCACGTTATAGTTCACAAACACCTCATGGCTACCCGAAGTGGCCTTTGAAATGTCAGAAATTGGATAATCGTAGGAGTAGCCCACTACGAAATTCTTTATCTCAACCCCTGCCACAAGGCTCACGGCATCTTTATGACGGTATGCCACGCCACCGGTGATAAACTTGTTGTAGCGCACTCGCATTGTGGCCTCTGCCTGGTAAAGATTGAAATCGGTCTTCACAAACACAGAGGGTTGTAATTCAAATAACGTATTATTTACGGGAATATTGCCACCAGCCATAAAATAACATGTGCGGCCAGCCTCAAATATGTAGAGGTCTTCCTCGTTGCCCTCCGATTTCATCTCCACCGAGGGTTGTGTGAGGTGCGTGGCTGAGAAACCTGCCCACCAGTGCTTATGCTGGTAGAAAATGCCCGCACCGAAGTCGAACGCATTGCCCGAAACGTCGGTCTTGGGAATGGCGTCGTCGGCCTCGTCGCCCTCCACCTCGATAATTCGGGAACCACGGAACTTTTCGTTGACCAAGCCCACCTGAATACCGCCGCTTAGCGTGCCGCCAAACAGTTTTTGCTTATACGCCAACTGTGCCGACGCATTCAAGCCCGAATACAGGCCCATGCTGGTTTGGTTGATGGATACGCCGGTGGCAAATCGCTTGTTGAGGAACTTGAATGGCATATCCGCCAACCCCACAAACGAGAGAGGTGCGTGCTTGATGCCCACCCATTGCGCGCGGCTGCCCACGGTCACGTGAATGTAGTCGGTGTTGCCTATGGCTGAAGGGTTGTAATAGCCTGGCACCATATAATATTGGGTGTACTGATTATCCACCTGCGCCCTCAGTGTGGTCACACACAGGAAAGCGGCAAGCGTCAGCATCAAATATTTACGAATGTAGGTCATTATCCCTTCTTATGATTGTTCGTTGTTTGTTATTCAAAATAAAATGTGAGCACCACCATGTTGTTGGTCACCTTGTCCACGCTTTGTGTGAAGCGCATCATTTCGGGGTTGTCCTCCAAGTCGGGGCGGTTTTTCTGAAGCACGTTCTTCAAACCGAAGCAGAATTTCAGTTCGGGGCAAAGTTTGAAGAATGGCAAATAGATGTCGCAGCCCATGCCCACGGTGAGCATAGCGTCGCCATTCGCCAAGCGGAGTTGCTCGGTGCGGTCTTTAGCCACGTCGAACACGCCCATCACGCCACCAGTGAAATAGGGGCGCACATTGTGGTAGCGGTTCGCCGAAATCTTCAGATCGAGCGGCAGCACAATGTAGGTGGATTTGATGTTTTGGCTCTGATTGCGGCGCAGCGGGTCGGTCACCTCGTCGGGGGCGGAGGAGTTGATGTATTTCACCACCTTGTTGCCAAAATACATACCCGGCGAGAAGCGCAGGTTGAAATTCTTGGCAAGGCGCAGGTCGGCGAGCACATTCACGCAGAAGCCCGGTGAATGTTGCGGCACATCGGCAAACCAAGTTTCGCCGTCTTCGGTCTGAAAGCCATTGTTCACGATGTGAATATCCTGAAAATTGGTGCCCACCGAAAAGCCGAAGTGGATCTTCTTCTGGTCGACATACTGGCGATTCAGAATCTTGTCGTTGTCTTGCGCAAAGGCTGTTAAAGCGCACAAAACCAACGCAAAAAGCATTATATGTGATTTAAAATCAATTTTCATCTCGTCATTAATAACGCAAATTTATCCCCTCTTATTGCCATCCCCCACCACTTTTTTCCACTTTCAAGCGGAGAGGTGGGCGGAGAGGCGCGATGCCCAGGCGAAAACGGGGAGGGTGAACCAGCGGTGCATCACATAGCCCATGACAAGCAGTATGGGGAGTTGACCGAAGGCGTAATGACCATAAACATCTATGCCGAAGTGGCCCAAGAATGGGCTGACCAAATAGCCGAACACCAGCCCCGATAGGGAGTGAAGCAGGAATATCTCAAAACATATGCTGCCCAACCACACCAACGGTTTCCAATGCAGTATGCGGCTGATGATGCCTTCGATGCCGGCATTGAGCACAAACACCAGCAAGAGCAGCGAAAGCGGTATCTCCCACATCACGCTGTCGTTGAATTTGTCTTTATCTTGGTAGTCCCATGCTTGAGAGAACACCATCAAACCCACATACAGCCCCACTACAAGCACCTCTGCCAACGTGGATTTCGCCATATTCCAGCCTGTGAGGCGTGGGCGCAACGCCTTATACACATTATACAAGATAATGCCGACGGTGAACTCGTAAATGCGGAACGGAGGGAACACATGGGCGTAGGTGACCAAATCGGGGTCGGTCAAGGCGCACATACATACAAAATATGCTATCTGAAGCACGGCAAAGAGCAACAGTTGCCAGCGCAGCCTTATCCTGTCGAGCCATGTGGCTATGTAAGGGTAGCAGAGATAGCAAATCAGCAAGTCGCACAAAAACCATGTGGCGGTGTTGAAAGAGAAAAACACGTTCACATCTGGCACGAAACTTTGCACCAGCAGCAAATTGGGCACCAACGCCCCCCAACTCATATAGGGCAAGGTGGCGGAAAAGCCAAAGGTAGCTGCCATCAGCAATGCGAACGCAAACCAATGGAGCGAATAGAGCCGTAGCGCGCGATTGGCGACGAACGACTTGAACCGTGCGCCCCTGATGAGCTCTGGCTGATGCTTCATGCGCATCAAAAAGCCGCTCATGATGAAGAAGCCCACCACGCCACTGGTGGCCAATTCCATAAACAATTCCTCACCGCTGTGGAACAGCACTACGGAAAGGATGAAAATGCCTCGCCACGAGGTGAGCGCATTGATTCGGGTAGGTGCAGCGTCATTCATAGATGGAGGTGAGATTGGATTTGCGAGTTGACCAGCCCAACACTCTGAAGTAAAGGTTCACCACCGGTCGCCACACATAGAACAGTGGCACACTGAATGTGAGCCCCGGAGCCTGGAGCAACTGGCAGCAGCGGTTAAACGGCAATATCATCATCACCCATGAGAGTATGAGCAAGAATGTGGCTGCCGAAATGGTGAAAATGTTGGTATAGTCGAGCACCACGGCTGCCACGAGGGCACCCAGACGCAAATAATTCATCACCGAGAACAGGGCTTGCGCATAGAATGGAGCCTTTGTGCACACAAACTTCGAGGTGTAGTCACGGCGCAGTTTCAGCAAGTTGTGCGCCTTTGGCACATTCTCGTAGTAGGTCTGCATCTGGCTTTCGGGAGCGAGTTCCAAGCGAGTGTTGTCGCCTGTGGCAATGGCACTCACAAACACATCGTCGTCGCCATAGCGCAACTCCAAACTCTCAGAGAAACCAGCATGGTCGAAAAACAGTTGGCGGCGATACGCCAAGTTGTCGCTGATGCCACGGTAGGGTTTTCCCTTGATGGCGCTGCCCACCCATTGAAGCGAGGTGACCACCGAATCAAACACACGGAAATATCTGCCTGCGCTGGTGTCTTTGCGGTAGCGATAGTGCGAGAAACCGAGCACCACATCGGTGCCTGGCACGAAATTGCGCATCATGGTGCGGAGCCACTGGTCGCTCATCACGCGGCAGTTGGCATTAGTGTGGAGCACCACCTCTTTTTGCGACGCTTTGATACCGATGGTGAGCGAGAGTTTCTTGCGCGAGAGGGAGCGAGTCTCCTGCGGTGCGAAGGTCACACGCAGATTGTCGAAATGTGGGAGCAAGTCGCTCAGCAAGTCGTGGGTGCCGTCGAACGAGGCATCATCAACCACCACCACATCAAAATCGGGATAATCCTGATGAAGCAAGAGTGGCAGAAAACGCTCCAGGTTCTCGCAGTCGTTGTGGGCATACACCACCACCGACACGCCCGGAAGTTCTTCTTCGGGGAGATAGTCGCGAGTGGCTTCGGCAAGGTCGAACTTGCTCAAGCGGTGTGCCCTGCGCCACAGCACCACAGCGCAAACCACTGTGAGCACAAAAGCGATGCCCAGCAGCACATACACATATAGAATATTTTGAGTTTCAAATGAAAAAATCATAGCATCTACCTAATATTAAACTACAAAGTTACTCATTTTTACCGACATTCCACCCACAATCGCCCCAATTTCACACATTTTCCACTCACAGGCCGCGATTAGGCCGCGATTATAATTCTTCGCCATTTTTGGAGCATACGCCACTCATGACTTTTCACATTCCCAAAAAAATTAATATCTTTGTCAGCGATTTTTGGATAAAGAGTTGACATGCCTTTATCACACACTGGTAATAACATCATCAACACCCCACATTGAAATGGCTATAAACTCCATCATATTCTGGTTTGCATTCATAGCGGTGCTGCTGCCCTACTTTACTGTGCTCCGCCACTCGGCGAAAGCGCAAAACGTGTGGCTGCTGGCTGCCTCGTATGCGATTTACGGCTATGCCGACTGGCGAATGTTGCCGCTGCTGCTCGCTGTCACGGTATTCTACTATTTCCTCGCGCCAGCCATAGCCCGCAACCGCCAAACCAACGCCCGACGCGCCACCACCCTTTCCACGGTGGGCATCGTGGTAGGCGTGGGTGTGCTGTGGTGGTTTAAGTACCTGAATTTCTGTATCGAACAATTCACCGAACTGTTCAACTCTGCCGGCATTGGGGCTTCCACCTCCACAATGAAAATCATTATGCCTGTGGGCATCAGTTTCTTTACGTTTAAACTAATCAGCTACACCATAGAGGTGCGCCGCGGCAACATTCAGCCAGAGCGCGACTTCATCAACTTCGGCACATACGTCGCCTTCTTCCCCACCATCATGTCGGGACCTATCGACCGCCCGAAGCCATTCCTCGACCAGTTGCGCCACAACCACTTGGCAAACAGCACCGACCTGAGCGAGGGTGCAAAACGTGTGCTGTGGGGCTTTTTCCTGAAAATGTGCATTGCCAACCGCATTTGCATCTACACCGACTCGGTGTTCAACCACTGCTTTTTCCACAACGGCACCACCCTGATAGTGGCATCGGTGCTGTATCTCATACAGATGTATACCGACTTCTCCGGATATAGCCACATGGCTGTGGGTGTGTCGAGGATGATGGGTATTCGTGTGATGGAGAATTTCCAGCAGCCATTTTTCGCACAGAATGTGGCCGACTTCTGGCGCAGATGGCACATATCGCTGTCGTCGTGGCTGCGCGACTACATCTACATTCCTATGGGCGGCAGCCGATGCAGCGAATGGCGATGCCACTACAACAACCTCGTCACCTTTGTGGTGTGCGGCATCTGGCACGGCGCCAACTGGACTTATGTGCTGTTTGGCACATGGCACGGCTTGATGGTGATTATCGACCGCGCCGTGAAGCCGCTGCGTGAGCGACTTGAGGCTCGCCACGCCCTCAAAGGCAAGCGCCTCTACAAACTCACACGCCAAAGCATCACTTTCGTGCTGTGCGCTTTCGGTGCGATGCTTTTCCGCGCCAACTCCTTCACCGATATCGTGACCATCATCACCAACATAGGCAACGGCTTCGGTCCGCTGTTCACCGCTGGCACCACACTGATGTTCACAGTTGGCTTGTTTGCGTTTGTGGTGATGCTCTACAAGGAATATCGCGACGAATACGGCGGCAAGGCGCTGTTTATGTATAGCCCGAACCGGGCTGTGCGAATCGGCTCCATCACCTTAGCCATTCTGTATATCGCCGCCACAGGCGAACTCGAGAATATCAGTTTCATTTATTTCCAATTCTAACCCCCTCTGCTGCGCAATGAAAAAAATATTTATCAACACAGTGATTATTGCCGCACTGCTCGTGGCGGCGGACTTGATGGTGGGATTGGTGGCGAAGAAACTGATAACAAATCTGCCCGACTCCACTATCCTCGAATCCGACATCGTGCAGTCGATGCAAAACAAGCAAGCCGACATTCTCATACTCGGTTCATCAAAGGCGAAGCACAGTTTTGTGCCCCAACTATTCACCGACAGCCTTCACCTCAGTGCCTACAACGCCGGCTGCGACGGCCACGACGTGATTTACGCATCACTCGTGCTGGAATCGTGGTTGGAGCGTTGTCAACCGAAAATCGTGGTGCTTGGGCTGTGGAACAGTATGCTCGACGGCTCGTGGCGCGCCAACAGCGTGAACGACTGCAAAACGCTCTACGGCATCAACCAGCCTTACACTCAGTGGGTTGATACCCAAGAGCCGCTCACCACACGAATCAAAATGACGAGTAACATCTATCGCTTCAACAGCAGCATGGTGTGGCTGATGAAATCATACCGCAACGGCGACCAGCACTCCGACGGCTATTCACCCCTGTTTGAGGTGCCTAAGAAGATGACCGACACCCCATTCGAGGGATTCAAGCCCGATGAGGTGGAAGTGGCGCAACTGAAACACATCATAACCCTATGCCGCGAAAAAGGCATCAAACTCTACATGGCTTTAGCGCCCGACCACGAAATCGATGCCGCCATGCGCCACTGGGTGGCAGATTTCTGCAAAAGCGAGGGCGTTTGGTTCCGCGACTACACATTCGAAAAGTCGGTTTATCCCGAAATCACCAACTTCAGCGACGCGGGTCACCTGAGCGACAAAGGCGCGCAAATCTTCACCCGTATCTTCATTTCCGACATGCGAAAGCAGTAAGCCGCACCCCCTCATTTGCCATTATGAGGAAAAAGTGGTAATTTTGCAAGTTCAGAATAATGGCAGACGCATTTTCACATAGCGAAAAGCATAACCGTTCATCAAAAATGATGAAGGACATGGGCATTTATGCGATTGGTAATCTTGGCTCAAAGATTATCACATTCCTCATGGTGCCTCTCTACACCTATTATGTGGAAAACACCGCCGACTTCGGCTATTACGACATCTGCCTCACCGCCGTGTTTTTGCTGATGCCGTTCGTCACGCTCCAACTTCGCGACGGCGCTTTCCGCTTCCTGCTCGACTCGCCCAACGAGGAAAACCGCAAGGAAGTGGTGACCATGACCTACAAAACACTCGGTGCCACCATCTTACTATCAACCATCATCACATTGGGCATCGCCTCGTTTTTCCAAGTGCGCTACCTTTGGTATGTGTTGGCGTTGCTCGTGGCCATGTCGATTCAGGAGGTGGTGTCGCAGGTGTTCCGCGGACTGGGCAACAACAAGGCGTTTATCACTGTGGGCATACTCTCGGCATTCTTTATCGGGCTGTTCAGTCTTGTGTTTGTGGTGTGGCTGGGCATGGGCATCGAGGGCGTGTTTATCGCCAATATCCTTGCCCGATTTGCGGCTGTGGGCGCAGTGGAACTGAAACTCCGCACTCTGCAGCGCTTCTTCTTCGTGAAAATCAGCGTGGGCAAAACGGCTCGTGAGATTCTGAAATACACCCTCCCGCTGCTCCCTGGTTCCATCTGCTGGTGGCTCACCGGCAGTAGCGACCGATGGTTTATCCAGCATTATTTAGGGCTTGAGGTCAACGGCGTGTATGCCGTGGCTATCCGCTTTGTGAGCATACTCCAAACCTTGGCGTTCATCTTCTACCAAGCATGGCAGGAAACCGCCATTCTCCAATACCAGAGCCCCGACCGCAACCGCTTTTTCTCGCAGGTGCTCAACAACTACATCTTCATCGTGTGCGTGCTGCTGGTAGGTTTCTGCTTCTCGCTGAAGATGTGCTACAGTTGGATAGTCGACACCAACTACCAGAGCAGTCTGCCCTACATTTTCCCACTGGCGATTTCCACCTCCATTTTTGCGATTTCCGCCTACTTCGACATGGGCTACCAGTGCGCGAAAGACACCAAGCGCACCCTGCCTGCCATCATTCTCAGCGCAGTGGTGAATGTGGCGCTCAATTTCCTGCTCGTCAGCCCATTCGGCGTTTACGGTGTGATTGTCACCCTCATCATCACCTACTTGGTGCTCATCACCTACCGCTGGATCGACACCAAACGCTATTTCAAGCTCACACTAAACCGAGGCATCATCACGCCCATAGTTATTGCATTGGCCACCGCAGTGCCCTTCTACCTCAGCACAGCCATTTGGCAAGACGCACTCACCATGGTAGTGGCAATAAGCTTGATGGTGTATTTCTGCCCAAAGCGAATCAGAAAAGACGTTTTTGGCAAAATCTACGCAAAATTACATGCATCAGCATAATAAACGACCGAGCATATTCGTTATTAGAAAATAAATATGAAACAACTATAATTTATCGATATATGAAGATTAAAAACATTCTTATTAGTTTATTGGTGATTTTCGCATTCGCGTCGTGCAGCACAACTAAAGAAGCACCCACCCTTGCGTATTTCCAAAACCTAAAAGAAGCAGAGGGTGCTCTCCCTGACAATGTATCGGACTATAAAATCAAAATCCAGCCCGACGACGAATTGATTATCACCATCACATCTTCTAACCCGGAAGCCACAGCAATCTACAATGTGCCTCTGGGCAACCCATCGGTAAAAGGCAACATCAACACCAGCCAATCACCACGCCTGCAAACCTACATCGTGGACCGCAACGGCATGATTCAAATACCTGTGCTGGGCGAAATCAAAGCCACTGGCATCAGCACCGACGAACTGGCTGCCGTAATCAAAAACCGCGTGAGCGAACAGGTGAAAGACCCATTCGTGCGTGTGGAAATGATCAACTTCACCGTGAACGTGATGGGTGAGGTGAGAGCACCACAACGCATGGTGGTGGGCAAAGAGCGATTCACTGTGCTCGACGCACTCGCAGCCGCTGGCGACCTCACCGAATATGGCAAGCGCGACAATGTGCTCGTGATTCGCACCGAAAACGGCAAGAGCACCTATCACCGCATCAACCTCACCGACGGCAGCATCTATGCGTCGCCATTCTTCTACCTCCAGCAAAACGATGTGGTGTATGTGGAGCCCAACAAAATCAAGGTTGACAACTCAAAATACAACCAATTCTCGGCGTTCAAACTTTCTCAAATGTCAACTATCGTGAGCGTGGCTTCGGTTATCGCATCGCTCGTGATTGCTCTTTGCGTAAAATAAGAAACACTTACTATCCCTAAAAAAATATGAAATCAAAAGCGAAACAGTACACAACTGCTCCAAAGGAATCATTGGGCTCCTCAAACTTCCTACACACCGCAATTCGCCACTGGTGGCTTTTTGCCCTGTCGTTTATCTTCTGCTTTGGGATTCTTTTTCTATATCTTCGCAAAACCCTCCCCTCATATATCGTATCTTCTACCGTGCTGGTAGATGACCATTCTTTGTCGTTTGCGGGAATTGGCAATTCAAAAGGCAATTCTATGCTGAAAAGCATGATTGGCGGTGGCGATGTGAATGTGTTTAACGAAATCGAGATTCTCGCTTCGGAGAATCTTGCCGCCAAGACTGTCGACGCACTCGACATCAACTGCCGCTACTACGAGAAAACCGGCTTCTTGAAAAAGGAAGACCACTACGGCACATCACCCATCATCGTTGAGGCTCCAAAAGAACTGTTCGACACCCTTTCGGTGACATTGCCTTTTAAAATCAAGGTATATGCCGACGGCAAAACCGACATCACCGTGAAGAAGGGCATGTTCTCCAACTATGCCGAACTGAAAGGCGTTGAACTTCCTGCCACCGTTAAGACGCCTTTCGGTCTTTTCGTGGTGAAGCCCACACAATATTTCACCCCTAAACACGAATACAGCATCACCGCTTCGGTGGCTGGCAACATTCCTGCCGCATTAGATCTCCAGAAAGATATGACCGTGGACTTGAAGGCGAAGAAAACCGACATCGTGTATATGGACGTGATGGACAGCGATGTGAAGCGTGGCCGCGACATTCTCAATACGCTCGTCCGCCTCTACAACGAGCGCGGAATGAAGGAAAGCGACACACAAGGCATGACCACAGCACGCTTTATCGACGAACGCCTCTCGCTCATCTACAAGAATTTGATGGGCAGCGAAGCCGAAATCGAGGCATACAAGAAGGCGCACAACCTGATCGACCCTGTGGCTCAAGCCAAGACCACTATCATTAAAGGCGAAACCAGCGAAAGCGCCATCATCGCCCTCGAAACGCAATACCGCATCGCAAGCATGATTAAGGGCTTTATCACCGACCCTGCCAACAAGCACTCTCTCATTCCATTCGAGTCCGACTCGCTCTCGGCGAAGATGGTAAGAACATACAATGCACTCATCACCCAGCGCCAACACCTCGAAACCTCAGCCAAGGCCGACAACCCCGCTTTGGTGCAACTCGACCAACAGCTCAACGCCATGCGTGAGAATATGCTGGGTAGCGTGAACAATGCATTAGGTGCCATGCGCATCAAAATCGACAGAGCTAAGAATTTGCACGGCGAAAGCAAGGGCGACATCAACCAATTCGCCTCCACAGAGCGCGAAACACGCAACCTCTACCGCAACCAAGCCATTCAAAACGAACTCTACATTTTCCTGCTCCAAAAGCGCGAGGAGAATGCGCTGAAAATGGCTGCCGCTCAGCCTAAGGGCACAATGGTGGACGAGGCGTATGCCGCCAGCGAACCAGTGAAACCTAAGAAACCCCTGCTCGCTTTCGTGGCACTGATAATGACATTCGCACTTCCATTCTGCATTCTCTATGTGAAGAAATTGCTCAAAAATAAGATTGGCAGTCAAGACGAACTCGAAGCCATCACCCCTGCGCACCTGTTGGGACAAATCAACCACGCCCGTGAAGACGAACTTCAGGTGATAGCCGACACCAACACCAAGAATGCCGAACTTTTCCGCTACTTGAGAGGAAATGTGCAGTTTGTGCTTCCCGAAAGCACCGACAAGGTGGTGCTCGTGACATCGGCAGTGGCAGCGGAAGGCAAATCATACATCGCTGCCAACGTGGCTTCATCGCTCGCCCTGATGGGCAAGAAGGTGGCACTTGTGGAACTCAACCTCCGCAAGCCATCGCTTGGCGAGATGTTCGGCATCATCGCTTCAAAGGGCATGTCGGATTACCTCTCAAATGGCGAGGTTTCGCTCCACGACATCGTGAGCACCACAGCCGACGGCCTCGATGTGTATGTGGCTGGCACCATTCCACCCAACCCATCAGAACTGCTGCAAGGCTCTCGCGCAGCGCAACTGATGGAGCAACTGCGTGAGCAATACGATTATGTGGTGGTGGATTCTGCATCACTGGCAACGGCAAGCGACACATTCTCGCTCACCAACCAAGCCGACGCCACCGTGGTGGTGCTCCGCGCCAACTCCACCAAGCAAGCCTATGTGAAATGGATCAACAGGCTTATGGCAGAAGGAAAACTCAGCAATGTGGGCTTCGTGCTCAACGGCGTGAAAAATTCCGACGACACCTCGATAAAAATCGGCAATGACAAATAACGTACCAGCACATTACCTACTGGATAAAAAAGACATTTTAATCCTTCGCACCTTCTTCATCCTCTTTTGGGTGTTGGGGTGCTTTGGTTTTGTGTACCAAGAACTCATACCGCCCCTTGAGGGGCTTTTCACCCCTATCAATGTGGTTGGCAACGCGGTGCTCATGCTGCTCGGTCTCTACACTCTCCGTAGGCCTACCGATGCCCTAATTATTGTCAGCCTCTTTGTCCTGTCGTTTGTGAGTTCGTGTTTTGTCAACGACCTCAGCCTAATGCAGTGGGCCAACGGCTCCCGCTCATTTTTCGGCACCATATTTCTGATTCCAGTGTTCCGCTACATCTGGAGCAAGCCTGCACTCTACAAGGAGTTTATCAAAACTTTCGACAAGCACATTTTCATCTGGCTGTGTGTTCAGGCAGTGTGCGTGGTGGAGCAATTCATCAAATACGGCGCTGGCGACGCAGTGGGTGGCAGCTTTGGCGACGGTGGTTCGAGCGTGGTGTCGTTTGGCATCTATTTCTTCTCGTTCTACCTGCTCAACAAGCGACTCGACCGCAAAAACGCTTTCCGAAGCATTCGAGAAAATATTTGGCTGGTGATTCTGCTCTTCCCCACTTTCCTCAACGAGACGAAAGTGAGTTTCATATTGCTGCTGATGTACTTCTTCCTGCTGTTTCCTATCAACCGCGACTATATCAGGCGTGTGATTATGATTACGCCTGTGATGGTGATTCTGATGGGTGGCGCACTGTGGGTGTATGTTGAGACTGTGGATCGAAGCGATGATATGCTCGACCCTAAATTCCTGATGGAGGAATACCTGTATGGCGACTACACTGTGGAAGAACTGGCTGACGCTGTGGACTGGCTGATGGACAACGAAACATCACTGCCCGATATGCCCCGCTTTGCGAAAATTGGCTTCATCCCCTATATCATTGATGAAAATGGCGACCATTGGCTGGTGGGCTTAGGGCTACAGGGCTACAATGGATCGGTGAATATGGCGCAAACCAAAGTGGTGGAGGAATACAACTGGTTTTTCCTCGGCACCAACCCATACGTTTGCCATATCGTTGTGCAACTGGGGCTGCTGGGCTTGGTATGGGCAATTATCTACTATTTCCTGCTTTACACATCGCGCCCACCCGGCTACCGCAAAAACAAAAACATCTTCATTTACTCCCTCCTGTCGTTTATCATCAATCTTGCCTACGGCGACTTGATGAAAACACCGTTCTTCTGCCTGCTATTCTTCACGTTCACCTTCCTGCAATGGGTGCCAAACGACGAGGAAAAGGAAACCGACGAGGTGGAAGATGAAGAAGGTGAGGAAGATGCTGCTGAAGTGTTACCTTTGCAATAAATATATGAAACACAAAACTATTCTTTTGGTGCTCATCGCCATGCTGGCTTCGCTTGGCGCTGGCGCACGCACACAAGTAGTGACCGTGAGCAAGTTGAAGGGCGAACTCACAGCCAATTTGCGTGGCATCTTCAAGGGTTTGAACAACTCTGATATGGTGGTCATCAACTTCGACAAGCCCGGCAAATATGTGCTAAAAGGCACCGTGGAATGCAATTCAAATATCGAAATCAAGGGCGTGGGAAGCAAAAAAGTGACCATCGTGCTTGACAAGGGCAGCGATGCCGACGGCTTCAAGGCTTTCACCGACGACGCTTTCATCAAAGCCGCTGGCACACGCGAGCACCCTATCACGGTATCAATTCACGATGTGGCCATCAACCTCAAGCAGCACAAAGGCATCTGGTGGAAAAATGCGGCTATGTTTGGCGTGAAAATCTACCATGCCAACAAGGTGGACATCTGCCGTGTGAACAGTTACGCTGATAATGCCATCTTCACCAACTTCGATTTGCGCGTGTGCAGCAACATCAACTTCAAAAACTGCAACATCACCAACTACAACAACTGCATGGCTGGTGGCAACCTGTGGATAAGGGGCGAAGCCTGTAATGTGGACATCGCCGACAACACTTTCCGCAAATACGGAAACGACGAAGTTCTAGCATTCTTTGAAGCCTCTGTTGATGCACATACTGGACGAAGAGAACTTGTGAAGCGTGAAAACATACTTATAAGCAACAATCAATTCATCTACGGAGCCGCAAAAGGTGATGATTGCCGCAATTTGTTTAACGATGTGCTCATATCATTCTTCTCTATTGATGACAACCATGTGGAGGGAGTGGGTTGTAATAACAAAAATGTGATGTTCACCAACAATCGATTCGAAATCAATTCTTTGTGCCGAAAAACCATCTATATCGGTTTTAGCGAAGAAGACACACAGGAGGATATATCGATCGTTGGTAACGAGTTCGAAAACAACCGTGTAGATACAGATAAGAAATACTATCACCAAGACATTCTCATCATCGACAAATCGAAAAAGCGCAACCCCGTGTATTTCTGTGCCAACACCATCAGCAACCACACGCCTGTGGTGAACAACTACAGCACCACTGGCAATACCATCGCAATGCTGCGTGGCGGAAACATTCAGATGGATGGCAACATCATCAACGACTACGCCCCATCAAGCCCGCTCACCAACGAGGAATTGGGTTCCACGCTGCTGTGGTGTGGCGAACAAGGGGGCAAGGCTACGCTGCTGAACAACGAGGCTACGGGCATGAAACTGCTCGCCACCGTGTCGGAGGGTGCAGGAATCGACAGTTTTACCATTATCGCTCACGACAATCGCTTTGAGGGCGACACTCGCATCTATTGCAACAATGTGCGCCACCTCAACCTCGCATTCACTAACAACACCTTCATATCGACAAACATGAACTTCTTCCTACAGGAGTTTGCCACAGATGGGACATTGTTATTTAAGAACAATGAGGTGCACGCCCAAAATGGGCAACTGATGACACACTGGTCAAGCACGCCCACCTCAGCAATGCGCTTCCACACTCTGGAAGTGACTGGCAACACCTTCTACGGCACAAAAGGAGAAAAAGAGGTGTTGCGAAATATCACGAATGTGCTGCACAGAGATGTGAGCGGCAACATTTACTACCATCAGTAGCCCCACTCTCTCACATATTGAAGATATAACCCAAATCAGTCGCTTCCGATTTGGGTTATATAATGCTCTGACAAGGCTAAAGATTCTTGCGCTTCCTATTCATTTTAATGCACCATCGCAATAGCGGTGGGCAGTGAAGCAATGCGTGAAGCACTCGCGTTTTGCGAGGATAAGTGCGTGTGCTGTAACTCATCACCTTCTTATACCAGGGGTGCTGCTTGTCAATGTCCTTCACCCAAAATCCCAAATGCTCCACTTCACGCACACGAATGGTGTGCTCTGTGGCTTCATCAAGCAAATTGGATTCGCTCAGATAGGTGCGCATTTCGTCAAAAAAGGCTTCCCACAAATCCATCGCCCACAATGTGCCAGCGTTCGACAACGAGTCGGGATTCAAATAATAGTGATACACACAATCATTATAAATACCCACACGCTTCAAATATTTAGATAGACGCACATTGATCAGCACATCCTCGCTTGGAAAATGCTTGTCGGCAGGCGGAAACACATCATCGTGCCATACTTCACGCCTACTCATACAAAAGCAAGCACCATAGTTATTGCCTATGGTGAGTGTGCGCATACGAAACTGCTCTCCACTCATCACACCGGTGAAACCATGGTTAAACATCGTGCGCTTTTCGCCCACAATGCGCAAAAAAGTACCATAACACAAGTCGAGATGCTCGTTTTCGCAATGGCGAATAAGCAATTCAAGTGCGTTTTCAGGCAGTTCATCATCGCTGTCGAGCGGAACGATATATTCACCAGAAGCGGCTTCCACGCCACTTCTGCGAGCCTCGGCCAAACCTGCATTTTTCTTGTGCACAACTACAATATTACTATACTTTTCGGCATAGCAGTCGGCAATCTTCCCTGCTCCGTCCGGACTCCCATCGTCAACAAGCACTATCTCAAAATCCCGAAAACTCTGTTTCAGAACGCTGTCGATGCAGCGAGGCAATGTAGCCTCTGTATTATAAATGGGAATTGTGACCGATATTTTGGGTATTTTTCTCATACCTTAAACTTTTTATTAGATATATAGCAAAAGTAGTAAAAAAATGACTTGATACCAAAATTAGTTCTACACAATTCTGACAATGGGATATAATAAAACCACATTTCTCTGCGTTATCGTTATAAACGAAAAAAAGTCATAATGGTTCAACCGACACTCATTCATCACCCCAAATTCCACCATAGTGCTTCCTACGGTGTGAACGAACCACGTTTTATGCGTTCTATCACTCAAAACAGCAAAACATGAACATACTCATACTCAACCTCATACTCTCCACTCCCGAAAAAGGTGTCATCAAAAAGCGTGAGTCCATTTCCGACACGATGATTTGCTCCTTTGCACGAGGTTTTGTGGCATTAGGCCACTCGGTCACCATTGTTGCGGCAGAAGAGTTTAGACCCACAGGACAACTCCCTGAAGATGTGGAGATGGTGTTTTTGCCTTCACGAATGCCTAAGGTATTCAATCCCTCACTCCTTCCTTGGCCTATCGGACTTGGCAAATATCTGAAAGAGAATTCAAGCCGTTTCCAGTTGGTTATCTCAAGCGAAGCATTCTCCATTGCCACTTTAATTGCCTCCAAATATTGCCCCGAAAAACTTGTCGTATGGCAAGAAATGGCATATCACCAAAGAAAGATGAAAAAAATGCCATCAAAAATTTGGCACAATTTGGTGATGCGGTGCTATATCAATAAAAGCCTGGTGGTGCCACGCTCGGAAAGAGCACGCCATTTCATTGCACATTACTCCCAGCATGTGACCAATGAAATTGTGGATCATGGAGCTGACGGACAAACCCTCTACCCATCAGAGGAATCTACCGATTCGTTCGTGATTGTATCGCAACTCATACCGCGAAAAAACGTGGACAAAATGATTGATATTTTTGCACGATTCATCGCAAACCCTCTTTATGCCCACTACAAACTGCATGTGATTGGAGATGGAGGGTTGACTGACAAAATCAAGCAACAAATCAAAAGCCTCGACATCGGCAACAATGTGATTCTGCATGGTTTTATGACCCACAACCAACTGGCTTCATATTTAAGAAACGCAAAAGCACTGCTGGTCAACACCAGCATGGACCTCAACATGGTCACCATTCCCGAGTCAATTATCAGCGGAACACCTGTGGTGATGAACACGATGCCCACAACGGCAAGTTTCGTCAGTGAAAACCATCTGGGAATAGCCAAGGACGGATGGGATGAGAGCACACTCGTTGATCTCATCAATTCCTACGACTCTTTCCACGCCGAATGCATTAAAGCACGTGACGGTCTCACAAATATTGGTTGCGCAAAAAAGATGCTGAGCATCTTTGAACGACACAGCAACCAACCAGGATAAAAGATATCGCACTTTTTCTCCATACTCAACACTCATTATCAGCTTATGGCTCTGAAAATATTACTGGTAAATAAATTTTATTATCCACGAGGCGGCGACTGCGTGGTGATGATGAACACCGAGTCGCTGCTGCTCTCGGCTGGCTACGAGGTGGCGGTGTATGCCATGCAGTACCCCGAAACGGTGGACTCTCCCTACAAGAAATACTTCGCCTCGGAAGTGAAGTTCGCTGGCGGCTTGGGCGAAAAAGTGAACGGTCTGAAGCGCACCTTGGGCTTGGGCGACATCACCGAGTCGTTCACCAAGCTGCTCAACGACTTCCAGCCCGATGTGGTGCACCTGCACAACATCCACTCCTACCTTTCGCCTGTGCTGGGGCAGATTGCCCACAGCCGTGGCATTCGTGTGGTGTGGACGCTGCACGACTACAAGTTGCTCTGCCCTTCTTACAGTTGTATGCGCGACGCTCACCCTTGTGAACTCTGCTACACGCAGAAGTGTGGCGTGCTGAAGCACCGATGCATGAAAGGCTCGCTGGCGGCAAGCGCCATCGCATGGCTGGAGGCGAAAAAGTGGAACCGCAAGGTGCTCGAATCGTTTACCGACGCATTTATCTGCCCAAGCGAGTTTATGGCTTCGAAAATGGAACTTGGCGGATTCGACACGCAGAAACTGAAAGTGCTGTGCAACTTCGTTGACCCTAAAAAACTCGAAATTCTGCGTGCCACCGACTGCTCCTCACGCGCCGACTACTATTGCTATGTGGGCCGTCTCTCGGAGGAAAAGGGTGTGCGATCACTGCTTGAGGCTGCCTCAAAGGTGAAGCACGAACTTCGCATAGCAGGTGGCGGACCGCTCACCGACGAACTGAAGGCACAATACGCACACTGCCCGAATATCAAGTTCCTTGGCCACCTCGATGCCAAAGGCGTGGCATCGCTCTTGAGCCAATCCAAATGCTCGGTGATGCCTTCGGTGTGCTACGAGAATAATCCGCTCGGCGTGATTGAATCGCTCTGCGCCGGCACGCCTGTGGTGGGAGCGAACATTGGAGGTATTCCCGAGCTCATCAGTGCCGACACCGGAATCATCTTCGAGTCGGGCAATGTCGAAGCCCTCGCCACCAGCATAGATATGGCTATGAGTCGCACTTGGCATCACCCCGACATCAAAACCGCATCTATCAGCCGATTCTCGCCAGAAAGCCACCTGAAAATATTAGCAAATATTTACAGTGTCGCAACAAGCGAATAATCAACATCTTATACAACATTCATAGTGCACGCTTTCACATTAAAGTATGCACTATGATTATTTTTTTGTACCTTTGCATAATATATTGGCACAATTAGTGTTATTTAATTAAGTACGTACAATAAGTCATATATGAAAAATATTGTTCAAGGCAGTCTGATCACCACATTTCGCTGTAATGCGAAATGCAATATGTGTAACATCTGGAAGCACCAGACTAAGCCCACTGAAGAAATAGACCCATCATACTACGAGAAGCTCCCTGCCGGTTTGCGCATCAACATCACTGGCGGTGAGGCTACTATCCGTCAGGATATCGACCGCATTTTCGAGATTCTTTACCCCAAGTCATCACTGCTGGAATTGAGCACTAATGGCTACAACACGGAAAAAATCGTAGCATTAGCCAATAAGTACCCCAACATTCTCATTCGCGTGAGCGTGGAGGGACTCCCCAAAATCAACGACGAGAAGCGTGGCCTGCACAATGGTTTCGACCATGCGCTGCGCACAATGCTCGAATTAAAGAAAACCAAGTGCAAAAACATTGGTTTCTCAGTGGTTATCTCGCCCGACAACTACATGGACCTCGTGTCGCTCTATGAGCTTTGCGTGGCTCTGGATGTGGAGCTGGGCAACTCTGCCGTGCACAATAGCTGGTATTTCCACAAAGACGACAACCAAGTGGAAAGCGAAGAAGCGCTGAAGCAGCACGAATTGTTTGTGAAGGCTCTCCTCACCAGCAAGCGTCGCCGTCTGAAAGACAGACTGAAAGACTACGGCCGCGCTTACTTCAACCGCTCTATCCACCGCCGCCTCCGTGGCGACGAAGCCGGCTATCGCCCTGCTTGCGGTGCCCTCACCGACTTCTTCTTCATCGACCCATGGGGCAACGTGTCGCCATGCAACGGTAGCTGCGAAGAATGGGTGCTTGGCAACATCAAGGAGAACAGCTGGGAGGAAATTATGGACGTAAACAGCAAGAAATACCAAGAAGCACTCGAAAAGGTGAAATCGTGCAAGCGCAACTGCACATTCATCGTCACCGAGCGTCACGACATGGTGCGCCGTCCATGGATTCCTATCAAATGGATTATCAAAAACATGTGGCGTGCCCGCAAGGGTAAAGACCTTTGCTGGGACTAATCAGCACGCCCACATCACCCATTTCTCGCAAAAGCACTGAGGCATGACAAAAATTGCTGTGATAGGCACTCGTGGCTTCCCCGGCATACAGGGAGGCGTGGAAATGCACTGCGAAAACATTTACCCCCGCATGAAAGATGTGGAGGTGGTGGTGTATCGCCGTAAGCCATACCTCACCGAGGCCTCAGCCCACACTTATCCAGGCATCAAATATGTAGATTTGCCCTCCACTCGCATCAAGGGATTCGAGGCGGTGTTCCACACATTCATCAGCGCATGCCACTGCATCACCCACCGTCCGTCGGTGGTGCACATTCACAACATTGGACCTGCCATGTTTGCGCCATTGCTCCGCATGTTTGGCTTAAAGGTGGTGCTCACTTATCATAGTCCAAACTACGAGCACAAAAAGTGGGGACTCTTTGCACGCACTCTGCTGAAAATGAGCGAATCGCTGGCGCTCCGATTCAGCAACCACATTATTTTTGTCAACAAATTTCAACGTGAGAAATTCTCCGACAGCGTGCTTGCCAAATCCACTTATATCCCCAACGGCATTCCTGCCACCAGCCGCAGCACCGCCACCCACTTCCTGCAAAAGCATGGCATCACACCTGGTGCCTACATCTTGGGCGTGGGCCGTCTGACTCCCGAAAAAGGATTCGAGCACCTCATCGAGGCGGCTCAGCACATTCCCGAAGTGACCCAAGTGGTGATTGCGGGAGCAAGCGACCACGACACCTCGTATTTTGAGCACCTCAAGCAGCTCGACACACACGGTAAAGTGGTGTTCACAGGCTTTACCTCTGGCGAAGATTTGCGCCAGCTCTATAGCCACGCACGCCTCTATGTGTTGTCGTCGGTAAACGAGGGATTCCCACTCGTGCTGCTCGAAGCCATGGCCTACGGTCTGCCATTGGCTGTGAGCGACATCCCTGCCACCCACCTCGTCAATCTCCCACCCTACACCTATTTCAAAAAAGCAGATGTAAAAGCCATGTGCCAATGCATCAGCCACCAACTCGCATCAGACCAAGCCACCACATCTTACGACCTTTCCGACTTCAACTGGCAAACCATCACCGAACGCACCCAGTCAATCCTCACCCACCCCACCACCTCCACAAAATAATCCCCACACCCATAAAAAAAGGAAATGATATACAAGTTGTCCCTGTGATAATTTGGTAATGATTGAAAAAATCCCATAGGGATTTGATGTGCGTAGGCAGGTATGCAGCGAAGGTTATGCGAAATGAGCGAAGCGAAATGGAGCATAACCGAAGCGAAATGCCTGCAAATATCGCATAACAAATACGCATCCCAGCGGGATGCGATTTCGCATTCAATGGGCAATTTGATGTTGTCGCATTCCGCTGGAATGCACAATACTGACAAATCTATTGCAGGCATTTCGAAAAGATTCCATTTCGCTTCGCTCCATTACATCTTTTCTGCATACCTGCCTACACACATCAAATTCCTAACGGAATTTCTTCGCATCTTCTTCGGGACAACATATATATCATTTCCTAAAAAAATCCATCCAACACCCACACAAAAAAAATCCATCACCACCGTTAAGGTGATAATGGATTGTATCGGTTGTTTATTGTGATGCCGTCGGGGGCTCGTCGGACATTTGGGCTTACACGTTGAAGCGGAATACCACGATGTCGCCGTCTTGGAACACATATTCCTTGCCTTCGATGTGCATTTTGCCTGCCTCTTTCACAGCAGCCTCACTACCGTAGGCAATATAGTCTTCGTATTTGATGATTTCGGCACGAATGAAGCCGCGTTCAAAGTCAGAGTGAATCACGCCAGCACACTGTGGAGCCTTGCTGCCCTTATGGAATGTCCATGCACGCACCTCCTTCGGTCCGGCGGTGAGGAATGTTTCGAGGTTGAGCAAAGCGTAGGCGCTCTTAATCAAGCGGTTCACGCCACTTTCCTCCAACCCGATTTCCTGAAGAAACATTTGTCGCTCCTCGTAGGTTTCAAGTTCGGCAATCTCGCTCTCGGTTTGTGCGGCAATCACAAGGATTTGCGCATTTTCGTCCTTCACAGCCTCGCGCACAGCCTCCACATAGGCGTTGCCATCGGCAGCGGCGGTGTCGTCAACGTTGCAAACGTAAAGCACAGGCTTGTTGGTGAGCAAGAACAAGTCGTGCGCCACCTTTTCCTCCTCCTTCGATTCGAGTTCCACCATACGCGCGTTTTTGCCTTGCGACAGCACCTCGCGATAGCGGTTCATCACCTCAAACTGGAGTTTAGCGTCGCGGTCGCCAGCGTTTGCCATCTTCTGAATGCGAGTGATGCGGCTCTCGATGGTTTCGAGGTCGCGCAGCTGAAGTTCGGTGTCGATCACCTCCTTGTCGCGCACAGGGTCAACAGAGCCATCAACGTGCGTCACATTCTCATCGTCGAAGCAGCGGAGCACATGAATGATGGCATCGGTCTCGCGAATGTTGGCCAAAAACTTATTGCCCAAGCCCTCGCCCTTGCTTGCGCCCTTCACCAAGCCGGCAATGTCCACAATCTCAACGGTGGTGGGCACGATGCGCTCAGGGTGAACGAGTTCGGCAAGTTTATTGAGGCGTTCGTCAGGAACGGTGATTACGCCCACATTGGGTTCGATTGTACAGAATGGAAAGTTTGCCGATTGAGCCTTAGCGTTCGACAGACAGTTGAAAAGCGTGGACTTGCCCACATTAGGAAGCCCTACGATACCACATTGAAGTGCCATATTTTAATATTATCTCTTTTAGTGTTTAAATTTCGCCTGCAAAGTTACAAAAACTTTTAGAATAAGGCAATTGCCCCTCCACCATCACACCACCCTCAACGAACAAAACCCTCACACAAATTCAACAAACCCACATATCCGTATAATCCATGCAATCCGTGTTCTAAATAATCAGCCACAAATTAACACAAATTTCCACAAACCATCTTATTGTTGAATCTCGTGGAATCTGTGTGAGCCTTGACAATATGCGATGATTCATGCCTGCCACAATAAGCAAGGGCGCAAATCACATCACAACGTAGGAACATTCCTTCCGCATGTTTCAACACAAACACCAATGTATCAACGCATCGTAAGCATACCAGAAGAACCGTCCCTTTGGTTTGTTCTCGGTCGAGTTCCTTGGTTGTTAGAAGAGCATATACACCTTCCTTAATACATAAATCCTTGCCTCTTCCTGTATCGTTCCAATTCTTCGTAAACTTTTCGTTTCACAGTTTCATCAGTGTTCGCCTCATTCAGCAACGATGCAACTTTCTTGAGCAACTCTTCATCCACCCAATCAAAAATTTCATATTCATAGTTCCGAAACAGGACAAAATATGATGTTCCAGAACTGCTATCTCTTGCCGTAATCTTGTAAAGACCTCTTTTGTAATTAAAAGTCTTAATATGTGCATAAGTTTTTCCCTCCAACAAATCATAAGTCCAGAATCTGGCGGAATCAGGCATACTATAAAAACTTTCTTTATTAACATCCTTTATGACTGACACTTTCTGCGAATCATAAATATCACTGACAATGTACTCAATGTTAAAGTATCGGTTTGCTATACTGTCAAAAACCTCCTTAGTCATACCAGAAGTGGCAGACATTCTAAAAATCGACAGTGACATCAAAAAAGTTAAAATTAAATGTTTCATAATTTACTATTGTTTAGCCTTTCTCTTTTTACGTTCTTCCGCCACTTTTTGTTCAACCTCTGTTGCAACTTTTTCAGCATCCGCTTCCGAAACAAAATTAGCTTGATTGAGCACCACGCGCACATTGCCCTGATAGTCCTTGATGTAAAAACACAGCTCCCCATCCTGTATGTAGCCACAGGAGCACAGCGTGTGCGCCCCAACGGTTTTCATTAGCCGTTTTTTGGTGTGGCGATGTGGATTACTGGTTGTCATGACACGAAGGATTTTTGGAACGCATATTGGCAAAGGTATGCAAAATTATTGAGAAACAGACCATTTAGCCCACAAATAATTTGTGAAAATTTGTAACTTGGCTTTAAAGCCACAAATTTCACTATTCACACAATTTTTTTACAAAGATTTTTCAGCCACAAATTCACACAAATTTCCACAAACCATCTTCTTGTTGAATTTCGTGGAATCCGTGTGAGCCTTGATGATATGCGATGATTCATGCCTGCCACAATAAGCAAGGGCGCAAATCACACCTTAACGTAGGGACATGCCTTCGGCGAAAGCACCAATGTATCAACGCATTGAAAACACACCAGAAGAACCGCCCCTTTGGTATGCAGTCTCATCGTGAAAAGCAAGGTGGTTAGCAGCCGCTCCATGTGGCCATAGGTGTTGGATGAAAATACTATGCGTATATTGTGCTTTTCGTAACATCGTAAAATAATCACTTTAAATTCCGACCATTTTTGGTAGAAAAACTGGAAAAACAATATGTGATTTTCCCTCACCACCCCCATTTTTCCCAAAATTCCCCCAAGTCACCTCACAAACACCCTCTCACAAATAATGAATGAATAAAACTTGTTGATAATGGTAATATTTGCTACATTTGCATTATCGCAATGAGAAAGATGATTCACATATTGTGTGTGGCGCTGACAGTGGGCTTGATGATGGCTGGCTGTGGGCGTGCCGACAATGCCTCGCTCGTGGCTATTGATTCGCTGATTGTGCAGAATCCCGATAGTGCCTACCAACTGCTTGCCACCATGCCTGCCGATTCGCTCACCTCCGACGATGACCGCGCCTACCACGCTCTGCTCACCACCATTGCCGACTACAAGGCCTATCACCCCATCACATCCGACAGCCTTATCAACATAGCCATCACCCACTACGACCACGATGGCACCAACCCAGACAAACGTATGCGCTCGTTGCTCTACAAAGGCGCAGTAATGAACGAACTGGGCAACCCAGAAGATGCTGTTGAATATTATAAGAGAGCCGAAAGCGTATGTGATACCAGTGATGTTTATCATATGGGCTATATCAATATGCGAAAAGCCACATTGTATCAATTAGCGAACTCCGACTCTATGGCTATTGTCAACTATCGCAAGGCACTTCGTTATTTTAAGAAAACAAATAATAAGCATTATGAATCGCTGTGCCTCAACTCTTTGGGAGTGCTTTACTCCCAAAGAGAAAAATATGATTTGGCAATGGAGGAATTACAAAAAGGCATTAGTTTGGCAGAAAGCACGAAAGATACGATAGTGCTGTGTGAAGGCTATAATGCACTCTGCCATTTGCTCTATGGGCGGGGCTTGTATGCCGATGTGGTAAAAGTGTCTAACCAGCTGTTTAAAACCAACATCCACAATGCAATATCGCGTAGTGGTTATGATATTGTTTCAATCTCGTTCTCTAAATTGGGGTTTCCCGATTCAGCCTCGAAATATTTTGAGATGGCTCCAAAGCCGCTTGTCGTAGAAGACACTATTTCAGAAATGTGTGCAATAGCAGAATTGGCTCTTGCTAAGGGCGACACAAATACGTATATCTACAACAATGGTATAGCCGTGAATAAAAGTGATTCGCTGTTGCTGTCAAGTCAAGCGGAAAAAATTCGCCAAGTTGAGGCGAAATACGATGTGGCACAGCAAAAAGTAGAACTTCTTTCAAAGCAAAAACGCCTGATTCTCATTATTGCGATACTCGCTCTGGTGACTGTGGGGGTATCTTCAATTGTATATTTCCAGAGAAAACGATTAGTTCTCATCAAAATCGAAAATGAAGAAGCGCAAACTCGTCTTTCAGAGTTAAAACGCAATTTGGAGCAAATCTCGTCAGATAGCAAAAAGCGTGTGAACGAACTTAGAGAGCAAGAACAGCAACTTCTCAAAATGCAAGATGTGATAAAGAACTTAGAGAATGAGAAGCAAGATATGGTGAACACTGCCAGCATTGAAAAGCAGTTGAAGCAAACCAACGATATGTTGCAGTCGACAGAAATGGCTATTAACATACAAAGAAAGACAAGATTCTGTCTTGACGAAATTCTTCGTCAGTCCTATTACTCTGGAAAATACAACTCCGACCATGTTATTGATAATGATTCGTCCCTTGAAATGAGCCAAAAATTTTGGGATTCAATCCATGAAGTAGTGCAGTTGAAATATGATAATCTTTTTGAGCGAATTGCGCAAAAGGGCGTAGTTCTTACAGCAAACGAAAAGCGACTGTTATCGCTGTGCTCAATTAATATTCCAAGTGCGATTATTCGCAGAATGCTCAACTATAAAAGCATTCAAGTAGTGACTAACCAAAAACGAAAACTGGCACTTAAAGTTACCTCGTCAAGCACGCGAATCGATGATGTTTTTGCTTGATTCGCCCCAACTTCCAGTGTGGGTTATCTGAGTTGTTCACAAAAAAGAAAAATTTTGTTCTAAAGACTTGTAATTGATTGATAATCAACTTTCTATTTTACATACTTTTCTCTCGAAAAAAATTGCAGGTTATTTGAGTTTTACCATATATTTGTCGCAAAACTTCATTTAATATTAATTCAAATAATCGTTTTTATTATGAGAAAGGTTTTATTATTTCTTTTATTGTTTTTGGTATCAAACACAAGCGATGCCAACGTGAATCCCATTACTTCAAAAGGCTCTCTCCATGTAGTTACTAGTAGAACTGGTGGTGCAACTATTAATCGTCTAACACCTATCGTAGAAAGTCCAGATGTTGTCTATAATTCAATTCAAAATAGTATTACTATTGATTTTGGCGTTCAACCCATAAATGGTTTTACAGTAACAATCATCTCTGTGTATACAGAAGTGGATTATAGCGTTACATCGCCTTTTGCGACAATTCCTCTTTCGGTAGACGGTGTAAGCGACTATACCATTGTCATAGAAACAGACAGTGGAGACGTGTTTGAAGGTACGCTTTCTGCATGCGACTATTCTTTCTGACGCTGCAATTTGAAAATTCTTATCTTGTAGAATAAACGACAACTATACTGTTAATTCTTTGAATACTAAGTAAACCATAAACAATTACTCCTATGACAAATTTAAGAAAGAGAAACCCTTTTTTGCTACGACAATTTATGCAGCGGACCGATTTGACACTATTGTTGACCTCTGCCATATTTTGTCATGCATTAGTGTTAAAAGCAGAAGTGAAAGATCACTCTTTCCAACAAAAATCAAAAATTGTTTACAAATACGATGCTTCTGGCAATCGCATATTGAGAACAGTGACGAGTAATTCAACTTGCGACTCCACATCTATTGATATTGGGGATATTGTGGTAACCCCAACGATTACTACAGATGGAGTGACTATAAGCACGACTGTTGACCTTAACAAATCTCATCTGAATTATGAGCTCAGCAACTTGACAGGTAACTGTGTGGCAGAAGGGGTTATTGTAGATCAGGTTTCTCGGTTGAATATGCCTTCCACGAATGGCATCTATATATTAAATGTAAGATCGAAGAAAAATTCTAAGTCATTTAAAATCGTAAAAAAATGAAATGTTTAAGAAATATATCTTGTCTAATCTTTGCAATTGTCGTTGTGGGCTGTTCTTTCTCAAGTTTAGCACAGGGGTCAAAGTATGCCCGGATAAATGTGACAAATGACGAGAGTCCAACGGTTGTGACACGAACAATAGATGGAACTGTGCTTGACGATGGGTGCATGATTGTTATTTCTGGGAAGCACAGAGGAGACTCACTGGTTCTTGTACCAGAGGTGGAAAGTGTCGTGGGAAAGATTCCTTATACTTCAAGTGTGAATGCAAATGGGAAAGTGAGTATGAGCGTTCCCATTCTTGATTTTGCATCATCTTTTGAGGTTTCTCCACACCTGTCGCTCGATTACGATGGGGGTAGTGACTTCTATGACTATATGGGCTATGGATGGCGGATAAATGGAATTTCGGTGATTGAGAAAACTGTTTCTGATTATTTTACCGATGGCAATGTTGACCGCTTTTCTTCTGATAGCCTTGCTGTCTTTTCACTTGACGGTGTTAGGCTCATTATTCAAGACGATGGTTCATATCTGTCTCAGACAGGGAATATTAGCATACTAAAAATTGATTCAAAAACCTTTAAAGCTTTGTATCCTGATGGTAGCACAGCTATTTTCAGCTGTGATGATAAGTATCCCAGTATAGAAGGAAGACTGCGCTATCATATTATGGAACGGACAATGCTTGATGGTCAAAAAATAACGTATTCCTATAAACGGAATGGTAACCACTATCTTTGTGGAGGGAGAATGTTTGTTGAATCCATTAGTTATGGCGATGGACGGCAAATCAGTTTCCGATATAGTTCAAAATGTCGCTTAGTCAAAAATGATGGACGTACGGAATATAATAACAGATATGCTGCAAGGAAATATGTGAAAGGAATGCCATACAACTTTTTCCTTAAACTTGACACTATAGATGTGAGAAAGGACAAAGACCTACTAACGCGTTATGAAATCAACTATTACGGTCAAGAAATAGAATCTCCAATATCTTCTATATATAGGATGGACTCAAAAGGCAATAGCTTCAAGCCCCTTCGCTTAAGTTATGGTGCTTCCGACAGTCTCTGTACTTGGAAGAAGAAAACATACACTCTTGGAAGCTACTTGAATACCGATAAACTGTCGAAACTGAACATTCGTACCGGTCGATTTGATAATGGAAGCGAAAACGAGGGGCTGTTGATGTTCCCCAAAAAAGATGCTTATACAATAAGTGATTGCAAGGCTTCTTGCTTTAAGAGTAATTACTCATCTAAAGATACGCTAGTGTTAAGTATCTCGATTCCTAATAGTGGTTCGGCAATTCCTTGTGGGAAAATAGGACTGAATAGAACATTTGTTGAAGCCCTTGCAGTAAATATCGATGGCAAAAGTGGAGATGAAGTGGCTGTCATTAAAGAGTGGCAACACCCTGGTGGTCCAAACAGCCCAAATTCTCTGTATATCAATGTTTATTCCAAAGGAAATAAACTCCCGGATAAGAATTATTCTATGTATAATTCACGGTCATTCCTGATACCTTGCGAAATGGAAATGTTGCCAAAAACATTTCTTTCTGGCGATTTTGATGGTGATGGGCGTGAGGAAATGCTTGTACTTTCTCATCAAATAGATGGTGTTGGCTCTACAGCAAGGTTGATAGACATGGGTAAGGGGGCTATTAAAGGGACGTTTCCCATTGATAGTTGCCATGTCGTATTTCCCGACAACGCTGATATGAATGATAAAGATAGAGCGGAATGCTATTGGAGAAGCGACCGCATATTTGTTACAGACTATGATGCTGATGGCAAGCCTGAACTTTGTGTCATGAACAAGGAAGGAATGAAGTTTTATTCATTCCGTTATACTTCTTCTGGAGATATAGTTATGAACGGATTGAAGGTGAATACGCATAACAATCAGTTCACAAATATTCTGAATACTGACTCTCTTCGGAATCTCGACATCTTTCCTGGTGACTTCAATGGTGACGGCTGTACTGATTTCATTATACCGATGGCAGGGCTCTACAAAGCACCTACGGTAAGCATGGGTATAGAAAATGCGTATGTTGCTACATGTATTATCATAGGTAATGGCAATGGTGGCTTTATTAAACCGCACGAACAAATGATTAATATTGGTCTCATACGTGATGGCATCTTGGAAAATACTATTGGACAAACGCTGATTGCCGACATTAATCGTGATGGAATCTCCGACCTTATTTTTGAACTTGAGAAAGGAGGCAAAACGCGAACAGTTGCGTTCACTTTCCGCAATGGTCTATCAAATTGTATCACTCAGAGTTTGGTGTTTGATGAAAGGAATATGCTAATTCCGTGTAAAGCATTAAACACCAGAGTGATGGACAATCATTCAGTGATGGAACTTTCTCCAGATGGAATGCTCACCTATCACAAAATAGAAGCTCCCGCAGATATGGCACGCTGCCTCACTAGGATTGATGACAATCAGGGGACTCAACGCACATTTACCTATGGTAGAGCTTATCGAGCAAACGATTTTCCTGTGGAAGAAACCTCGGCAAGCCAAACTTTAGCGTTTCCTTATGTGTCATGCGCTGATGGACGGCTAATCTGCGTGCGTGAAGAGCTGAAAGTTGCAAAAACAGTGGAAGCCGACATTACCTATAGTTACAAATATCCTGTAGCTCATTTACAAGGACTTGGCTTCTGTGGCTTCCGTGAGGTGATTGCTCATGATGCAATTACAGAAACAGAGACTCGGCGCACTTTCACGCCAGAGAAATTAGGAGCCCCATCCTCATCTATTACGCTTGTTGGTGGGCATAACTTATCCACCGAGCTATACGACTACACGTTGTTGGTAAATGCGAGCAAACATATTCAATACTTGAAGAAAGAGCAAGTCACTGTCGACCATCAGTTAGGTGTGAAAGTAAAAGAGAGGTTGAACTATGATAGTTATGGTAATGTCACCGCTGACACCATCTTTTATGATAATGCTGGCACTAATGTAAAAACTTACGAATACGAAAATGTGTGTGATGAGAATATTAATCTTGTAGGTTTACTAAAAGAGTTCACTCAAACTATAAACCGAGGCAACTCTTCAGTGACCAGTGGAGAGTGCCGAATGTACGGAGGAAATTATCTATTGGAGAGCACAGTGCAATGGACAGGCGAATCCCGACTTCCTGTCAAAACAACAGCCTACAACTACGATTCTAAAATGAGGCTCATTAGAACGACCACGACACCCTATAGTGGCACGCCTCTGTATTCGACACAGAGTTATAGTGGTACAAACCGTGCACCTTATTCGATGACTGATGAAAAAGGGGTAGTTACCAAATACAAATATGGTGGATATGGCATTATTAGTACTTGCGATCAGACCAACAATCTCTCTTTCCAGGAAAGTGGTGCTGAAATAAATTCAGGAATTAGCCTTTTTAGTCGTCCAAGTGTTGTGGCCCCAGGTGATGGTATGGAGGCTGAGGCTCTTGGCCCTCTTACCAAATACTATTTTGATAGCTTTGGCAGAGTAGACAGTGTGACTTGCGCTTACGGAGGTGGCATCAAGAATATTCTTCAGTGGGCAGAGGAAAGCGATTCAGCTAATTATGTTCTCACGGTTAAGGAAGATGGCACCCCCATTAAAAAAACATGGTACGACTGTCATGACCGCAAAAAGAGAGAGGCGGTTCAGCGGCACGATGGCTCGTTTCTTATGACGGAATACTGCTACGATAACCGTGGACGGATATGTGCAGTATCGGCCCCATTTAAAATATCTCCCACCCAGTGGACAGCCTACACCTATGATGCTTCAGGCAGATTGACGCAGACTGATTATCCCGATGGTCACAGCGATGTTTATCAATATGAGGGACTTTCTATTCGCTCTTTGATTGATGGGCAGGAGAAACTCACCATTATGGATGCCATGGGACTCACCACGGAAATTGAGGATGGAGTAGGAGGCGGAAGCCGTATAGCCTATACTTATCGAGCCGATGGCAAGCCCGAACGTGTTACACTTGGTGGCGTGATTGTGACAACATTTGAATACGATGATTATGGTCGGCAGACCGCAATCAACGATCCTAGTGCAGGGCGTCGTGAGCGTGCCTACGATGCTTCGGGACGAATTGCGAGCGAAACCGACGCAAGGGGTAAAAGCGTGTCGTGCACCTACGATGACAAAGGCCGAATCATTCGCCGTGTGATTGATAATGGCACCATCTTTGAGTACACTTATGATAGTCACTCCAATCTTATAGAAATGAAAACCAATGGTGTTGTCACTCGTACATATACTTACGATGAACATAGTCGGCTCATATCAATGACGGAGAGCGACTATTCGAAAACGTGGGCTTATGATGGAAAAAATGTGGAAAGTGTTGCATATTTCCTGAATAATTCGCAAATTTGCGAAGAGCAGTATTCGCGCACGTTGGGCACGACCACGACCGTGACTATAAACAATGGCACACAAGTGTGGAGGCTTATTGGCGAGGACGAGAAGGGGCAGCCTACAAATATAGGCTTCGGGTCGCTTACGCAGCAGTTGAGCTTCGACCTTGCAGGGCGTGTAACGGGTCGGAAAGTGCGCTATGGCAATGATCCATACATTCAGAATGCTGCTTACGAATATGAAGTTGCAACTGGAAATATGATGATGCGCACCGATAGCATATATGGACTCGAGGAGGCGTTTGCCTACGACTATCTGAACCGCCTTACCAATAACGGAACTGGTGGCTACGCCTACGATACGAAAGGCAACGTTGTTCGGCGTGATGGTGTGGGGGGATATGGTTATAGCTCAGCCAGTCCTTATGCCGTGAGCGAGGTGCCATTCAATGCGATGATACCTCAGCGCGATCAGCGTATCCACTACAATGCCCTCCAGCTTCCCGATAGCATCTGCGAGGGTGGCACCACCGCCATTTTCACCTATGGCGGCGACCTGCAGCGAAACTCGATGCGCGTCACGAGGGGCGAGACCTCGCTCTCCGCCCGCTACTACGACGGCACGTTCAACAGCTTCCACCGCCTCCGGGGGGAGAACCTTGACGTGAAGCAAATTCTTTATCTCGCTGGCGACGCCTACACCGCACCAGCAGCGATGGTGCGTGACTACGGCTCCGGCAGCTGGCAGTTGCGCCACATTTTGCGCGATAATCAAGGCAGCATCGTTGCAATTGCTGACACTGCTGGTAATGTGCTGGAGCGTAACGACTATGACCCATGGGGAGTGCTTCGCCAGCCACAGACGCAAACTCCTTACTCTCCTGGCGAAGCCCCCGAACTGCTACTTGGTAGGGGCTACTGCGGGCATGAACATCTCACCGAATTCGGGCTCATCAACATGAACGCTCGCCTCTTTGACCCTGCTTTGTGTCGCTTCCTCAGCCCTGACCCCATAATACAAGCCCCTAACAACAGTCAGAACTTCAATAGATACTCCTACTGTCTCAACAACCCACTGAAATATATTGATCCATCAGGTCTACAGTTCATTTACAGGAAACGAGACAACCGGCTTGAAGTGGAGATGGACGGTGTAGTCGTAACAGCCGGAAGGATTAAGCAAGAACAATGGTGGGAGTATTATGGGGCGTTGATACCGAGGGTTCAATACAATGTGTTTAGTAGCCGTATGCCCATGGTGTCAAACAATGATGTCCATGAAGGAGGAACTGCCTCGTCAGGGCAACCTAATTTGTTTTCTTTGATTAACACTTCAATTTCATTTCCTGTTAGCACCATTAACCAGCAGTGGAATGGCATATTGAAAACAGAGTATGCCCAAATCATAAAACTAAGGCAGAGTGTTGTGACGACAGCCGCCCCTAAAGCTCAAAAGGCACTACAAGTGAAAGAAGCACAATACAGCAGTTTATCAAAAGCCTCAAAAGCTTTAAAATCTGTAAGTAAAGCAACAACTATTACAAATATATACTTTACGGGGCGTGACGTAATGCAAGATTTGGAAAATGAGCGAAAAGCAAAAGCCGCAGCGCGTGGAATTGTCACAGCGGTGTCCATTGGGGTCAATTTTATACCTAAAATAGGCCCATTCATTTCTACAGTCATAGGGTTAGCAGATGCTTTCTATGGTGAGTATTTGTATGATTGGGTAGATTCTACCTTTTAAAAATTAAAATTATCCATATCATGAGATTATTAATAAAACTATATTTGTGGGTCAGCAGTAAGAGTTCGTCAGGTTTTGTCTTTAAAGGTGATTTAACATCTGGATCTCTCGGATTTGCGATTCCTATATATATACTAATGATTGCTGTAGCACACCCTATAGAGAAAATATTCAGAATTGACATTTTGGATTTTATACTGCTCTTCGTTTCCATATTGCTGACTTTCCCTATATATTTTTACTACAAAAAAAACGGAAGGGGGCAAAGTATTATTGATTACTATGATCATCATAAAATAAATAAATGGTATTATGTGGTGCTTCTGTCAATTCTATACTACCTTTTTTTTGGAGGGATATTTTTTGGAACTTGGTACATATCAGACCACTTTCTTGGCTATTAAACCCGAATCGGTCATTGGCGTTTTTTTCAGCCACAAATTAGCACAAATTTCCACAAATCATCTTCTTGTTGAATCTTGTTGAATCTGTGTGAGTGGCTCACACGGATCCCACAGATCTCGCAGGATTTGCACGTCTAACGTGAAATCTCACAGAGGATTACGATTGCACTTGAAAGCCTATTCAATCCGATTTTCACACCTATTTTATCCATTTAAACCCGATTTACACCGATTTTAAAAAAAGCGACAGGTCAACGAGCAATAGGGTATGGAGGGTTAAAAAATAATTGGTGTTAATGGATTTTTAATGGATGAAATAGGTGTTTTTTTCTGCCATGAATTAACACAAATTCCCACAAATAATCTTCTCGTTGAATCTCGTTGAATCTGTGTGAGCTTTGGAAATCGGAACTCTCGGAGTAATCAGACAACACCCTCTACCCACCCCACTATCCTCCGTGAGATTTCCCACCATCAAAAGAAAGAGTGGGATCTGTGAGATCTGTGTGAGCCACAAAAACACCCACAAAGTGAAATCTGCGTGAGCCTAAAACACCCACAAAGCGGAATCTGTGTGAGACTGTGGAAGCGTGGGTGGGATTTTTTTGGTGAACCTTTCGGAAATTCTCAGAAAAAAGCTATCTTTGTAAATTAGAATTAATGTAAACTATGGACCACTCTCCTATACTTGCTATCATTGTGCCTTGCTTCTGCGAGGAAGAGGTGCTTCCGAGCACCAACGAACGGCTGCGCGCCTTGCTTGCCGACATGGTGACGAGGGGCGAAGTGTCGGGCCGAAGCTGCGTGGTGTATGTCGACGATGGCAGTTCCGACGCCACTTGGACACTGCTGAAGGGCTTTTCCGAGGCGTCGCACTCGGTGTGCGCCGTGAAGCTGTCGGGCAACTTCGGACATCAAAACGCCATTATCGCCGGTATGGAGACCATGCTCAACGAGGCCGACATTTTCGTGACCATTGATGCCGACCTTCAAGACGACATTGCCGCCATTCCCAAGATGGTGGCGAAATACAAGGATGGCTACGAGATAGTGTATGGCGTGCGCTCGAAGCGTGCCACCGACTCGTGGTTTAAGCGCACCACCGCCCTTGGCTTCTACCGCCTGATGCAGCACCTGGGCACAAAGTCGGTATTCAACCACGCCGACTTCCGCCTTATGGACCGCCGCACCGTGGGCGAGCTGCTCCTCTACCCAGAGCGCAACCTGTTTATGCGTGGTATCGTGCCGCTGCTGGGCTTCAAGAGCGCCACAGTGGAGTATGAACGCAGCGAGCGCACCGCTGGCACCACGAAATACCCCCTCTCTAAGATGCTGAGTTTTGCCGTTGATGGCATCACCTCGTTCAGCATACGCCCCGTAAGGCTTGTGCTGACCATGGGCATCGTGTTTGTGTTTATCGCTATCATCATATTGGCGTATGTGCTCTACTCGAAGTTCAGCGGCCATGCTGTGAGCGGTTGGTCGTCGATGATACTTTCGATGTGGTTTATCGGCGGCTGCATACTGATAGGTCTGGGCATAGTGGGCGAATATATCGGCAAAATCTACATTGAGGTGAAAGGCCGCCCACGCTACCACATCGAAGCCACCACCGGACAACTACCCTCACAAAAGCAACATACGCATTAATCAACAGAATTCAAACATCAATCAATACATATTTTTATCGAGACAGTATGAAGAAAAAGACTTTACTGGCAGCAGCACTTTTAGGAGCAAGCGGCATGGCTATGGCGCAAGCGCCCCTGTGGCTGCGTAATGCTAAAATCTCGCCCAACGGACAGGAAATCGTGTTCACCTACAAGGGCGATCTCTACAAAGTGGCAACAGGAGGCGGACAGGCGCTTCAACTCACCAGCCTCCCTTCGTATGAAACCGCTCCCATGTGGAGCCCCGACGGCAAGCAAATAGCCTTTGCCAGCGACCGTAAAGGCAACTTCGACGTGTATGTGATGCCTACCGACGGCGGCACGCCTAAGCAAATCACATTCAACTCGGCAAGCGAGACCCCTACCACATTCTCGCCCGACGGCAAATATGTATATTTCTACGCCACTATCCAAGACCAGGCATCGAACATCATGTTCCCAAGCGGACGCATGATGGAACTTTACAAGGTGCCTGTGAATGGCGGACGCACTTCGCAGGTGCTCAGCACCCCTGCCGAAGACGTGTGCTTCGACAAGAGTGGCAAATTCTTCCTGTATATGGACGTGAAGGGCGGTGAAGACCCATTACGCAAGCACCACACATCTTCCATCACTCGCGACGTGTGGCGCTACGATGTGGCTACCGGCAAGCACACCAACCTCACCAACCGTGGTGGCGAAGACCGCACTCCAGTGCTCAGCCCCGACGGCAAGACGGTGTATTTCTTGAGCGAGCGCGACGGGGGTTCGTTCAATGTGTGGAAATTCCCTTTGAACAACCCTTCGCAAGTGACAGCAGTCACCTCTTTCAAGAAAAACCCTGTGCGCGGCCTCTCGGTGGCTGCCAACGGCACACTCTGCTACACCTACGACGGTGAAATCTACACTCAAACCGACGGCGGCAAGCCAAATAAGGTGAACATCAACCTCTTCCACGACGATGGCGACGCTATCAGCATCATGAACTACACCCGTGGTGCCACCAGTGGCGCAGTGTCGCCCGACGGCAAGCAAGTGGCATTTGTGGTGCGCGGCGAGGTGTTTGTAACCTCGGTTGAATACAACACCACCAAGAAAATCACCGACACACCTGAGGCAGAGGCCGATGTGTGCTGGGGACCCGACAACCGCACTCTCGTGTATGCAAGCGAACGCAACGGCAAGTGGCAACTGGTGAAGGCTACTATCAGCCGCAAGGAAGACCTCAACTTCCCCAACGCCACCATCATCAAGGAAGAAATCATCGCTCCTAACAAGAATGTAAACCGCAAGTCGCCACAATTCTCGCCCGACGGCAAGAAGTTGGCGTTTATCGAAGAGGGCGAACGCCTAATGGTGATGGACATGAAGAGCAAGGCGGTGACACAAGTGACCGACGGCTCGCAATGGTATGGCACCGAGGGCTCGTTCAACTACAACTGGAGTCCCGACAGCAAGTGGTTCTGCCTCGAATTTATCGGCAACGGCCGTGACCCATACAGCGACATCGGCATCGTGAGCGTGAACGGTGGCAAAATCACCAATATCACCAACAGCGCATACATCAACGTGCTCCCTCGCTGGGTGCTCGACGGTGGCGCTATCATGTTTATCAGCAACCGCTACGGCCTGCGCAGCCAGGCATCATGGGGCTCGCAAGACGACGTGCTGCTGGCATTCGTCAACGAGGAGGCTTTCGACCGCTACCGCCTGAACAAGGAGGAAATGGAACTGCTCAAGGAGACCGAAAAGGCTGAAAAAGCAGAAAAAGACAAAGCCAACAAGGACAAGAAAGACGACAAGAAGTCGAAGTCTGATAAGGACGAAAAAGACAAGGTGAAAGACATAGTGGTGGAACTCGACAAGATTAAAGACCGCGTGATTCGCGTCACCCTCAATTCGAGCGACCTCGCTGGATGCGCTATCAACAAGGACGGCGACGTGCTTTACTACCTCTCAAGAGTGGAGAAAGACTACGACCTCTGGAAAATGGACCTGCGCAAAAACAGCACCCAACTCATCAACAAGATGAACACGAAGTGGGCCGACATTCAAACCGACAAGGACGGCAAGAACTTCTTCATTCTGGGCGGCAGCAGTATGCACAAGATGAGCGGCGACAAACTCACCCCTATCACCTATTCGGCAGTGGTGAAGATGAACCGCGCGAAGGAACGTGAATACATGTTCGAGAATGTGAACCGTGAAGTGGCTCGCCGATTCTACAACACCAACATGCACGGTTGCGACTGGGATGCCACTATCAAGAACTACCGCAAGTTCCTCCCTCACATCAACAACAATTACGACTTCTCATACATGCTGAGCGAGGTGCTTGGCGAACTCAACGCTTCGCACACCGGCAGCCGCTACTATCCTAACGGCAGCGCCGAAACCACTGCCCAACTCGGCTTGTTCTTCGACTGGAACTACACCGGCAAGGGGTTGAAGGTGAGCGAGGTGGTTGAATACGGTCCATTCGACCGCGCTAAGTCGAAAGTGCGCCCTGGCACCATCATCACCAAAATCAACGGCACCGACATCACCGTAGAAAACGACTACACCACCCTGCTTAACGGTCAGGTGGGCAAGAAGGTGCTCGTGACTTGCAAAAACGCCTCTGGCGAATGGGAAGAAGTGGTGAAACCTATCAGCGCAGGCATGAACAACGCTCTGCTCTACAAGCGTTGGGTGAAGCGTCAGGAAGCCCTCTGCGACAGCCTTTCAGGTGGCCGCCTGGGTTATGTTCACCTCCAGCAGATGAACGACAACAGCTATCGTGAAATCTACGAGAAGGTGCTTGGCGAATACAATAAGAAGGACGGTATCGTAATCGACACCCGCTTCAATGGCGGTGGCCGTCTGCACGAGGATATCCAAATTCTCTTCAGCGGTGAGAAATACCTCACTCAAGTGGTGCGTGGCCGTGAAGCTTGCGACATGCCAAGCCGCCGTTGGAACCGCCCAACCATCATGCTCCAATGCGAAGCCAACTACAGCAACGCACACGGCACACCATGGGTTTACAAGCACACTGGCATGGGCAAACTCGTGGGTATGCCAGTGCCTGGCACCATGACAAGTGTGAACTGGATCACAATGCAAGACGAAAGCCTCATCTTCGGTATTCCTATCATTGGCTACCGCTTGGCTGATGGCTCTTACCTCGAAAACCAGCAACTCGACCCCGACATCAGAGTGGCTAACGACCCAGCCGTGATTGTCACCGGTCGCGACCAGCAACTCGAAGCAGCAGTAAAGGAACTTCTGCAAGAAATCGACGCTAAGAAATAAAACAAGATTATAAACAAATGCGTCGGGAACGTTCGCTACTGAATCGCTCTCGACGCATTTTTCAATTTCACATAACATGAACTCAATTATCACCAACATCATTGGTTACACAGCATCAATCTGCATGGTGCTTGGCTATCTGCCACAAACCATACACACGCTGCGAACCCGCAAAACCGACGACATCGCCGTGGGCACATTCCTGCTGATGGGACTTGGAGGTCTGTTCTTCTGCATTCAAGGACTGCTGCTCGAAAACTGGCCGCTGTTTCTGTGCAACCTCCTCACCACCACCATGAGCGCCATCATCTTCGCCATCAAAATGCACAACGACCACTTCAAAAAAAGAAAATAACTTTTCAGAAATTAGAAATTAGAGGTTAGAAATTAGATGTTAGACATCTGAAATCAGAATCCTCACACAGATTCAACAAGATTCAACAAAAAAAATAAAAACTGTGCTAATTCATGGCCGATAACAAAAGCCAAGAATTAGCACATTTCTTTTGTAGATTACACACAAAATGGTGAAATTAATTATTTTTACAACTTTACCGTTGCATTTATCGCGATAATACCGTATCTTTGCAACAAAATCAGTATAACAATGATTACCAAAGAGGAAGTACAGACATTTCTTTCCCAATTTCAAACGAAGTTAAAAATCTTTGGCATCATATATCGCGACGACAGAGGAAAAAATCAAAAAGCACTTGAAGAACTTGAAATAGTACCCTCATACAGAAGGGTGATTATCGAAAATCTGAAAGTGGAAGATTATGTTCATGGACCAGTTATCGACGAGTTGAACAAGCTCGGAGAGATGTGGGTGTTCGGCAATGATGTTAAAGGCAGAGAAGTATATATTAAAATTATGCTTGGAGGCGTAGGCTGCCAAACTATATGCATATCATTCCATATAGCAGAGCACCCTTTAGTGTATCCATTTAAATGTTTGCGATGATGAAAAGTCCATTTACAGGTAAAGAGATGATGCGCATTTACGAAAAGCGCACATGGAATTTCCGTGGTGAGCAATTTGAGTATTACCACACAGCATGGCAATGTCCCGACACTGGCGAACAGTTTACCACCGACGAATCCGACACCGCCGGCTTTATGCAGGTCACCAATCAATACCGCCAAAAATACGGAATTCCGTACACCGACGAAATTATTGCGGTGCGAAACAAATACGGCATAAGCGCCGCAAAGATGTCGCTTATTTTGGGTATCGGTGTCAACCAGTACCGTCTCTATGAGAAAGGTGAAGTGCCCAGCGTGTCGAATGGCCGCATGATTCGTTCGATAATGAATCCAAAAGTGATGCTCGATATGATTGAGAGTTCAAAACACGAACTTTCACCACAAGAATATGCCAAAATAAGCGAAAAAGTAAAAGCCACCATCAGTGAAAGCGAAAACTACAAAATCGCTCAATACGAGACAAAACGCATTTTCACCTCACCTCGTGGAGAAGAAAACGGCTTTGCTCCCACATCACTCACACGCTTAAAAAACATCATGCTAAGCATTCTCAATCAATGCAATGGCGTGTGGTGTACGAAAATGAACAAATTGCTGTTTTATATTGATTTCTACGCTTATCGTGAGCGTGGGTATGCCATGACTGGACTGACTTACAAAGCAATCGACTTTGGACCCGTGCCCGAAAGATGGGACAGGGTGTATAGCGAATTTTCAGAAATCAGCCAAGACATACAACAATGTGGCGATTACGAGGGAAGCATACTCCACGCCCATTCACCAATAACGGATGGGGTGCTCAGCGACGACGAGATACAAATCATCACCACAGTTTGCAAAACCTTCGGCAACAAATCGTCACGCGAAGTATCGCAAATCAGTCACAATGAAAACGCATGGCTGAATCACCACGACGCCCATGAGCGAATATCATTCAACGAAGCATTTTCACTAAAAGCCCTCTAACACATTTTAATACACCCACAAAAAAATTGTGCTAATTCGTGGCTGATGAGAAAAGCCATGAATTAGTACAAATTTAATTTTTGTTGAATCTCGTTGAATCTGTGTGAGGCATTGGAGCAAGCCTGCGTAGAGCATCTGTGAGATTTTTCCACCCGCAAAGCAAAAGCGTGAGATCTGCTTTCTATGTTAATTTCCAAATTTTTTGTTGAAAAAATTAGTCCA
>SAMEA104315424__coassemble_362_pt1 | contig 60711 bp, 44 predicted proteins | sample SAMEA104315424__metabat2_low_PE_030 | metagenome-assembled genome bin SAMEA104315424 (sample SAMEA104315424) | gut metagenome | biome: Monkey gut; feature: monkey-associated habitat; material: faeces | place: China | collected 2013 | reverse complement strand
GCAATGGACTAATTTTTTCAACAAAAAATTTGGAAATTAACATAGAAAGCAGATCCCACAGTATTGCTTTGTGGGTGGGAAATCTCACAGATGTTTCTGCGTGTGGGCTGGCTCGCACGGATTCCGCTTGATTTTTGGGCTCACACGGATTTCACAGATCCCACAGTATTGCTTTGTGGGTGGGAAATCTCACAGATGGCTCTGTGCGTGGGCTTGTGTGGACCGTTGGGCTGCACGGGGCTCGCTCTCACGGATTTATTTTTCAGACCCTTCAGACCTATCGGACCTATCGGACAAATTGGACATTTTTAAAAATAATCCGTGAGATCTGTGGGATCTGTGTGAGGCCTCCGTGGGATTGGGATCTGTGTGAGGCCTCGGTGGACTCCGTGGGGGCGGGTGACAAAATTACAAAAAAATGTGTTATTTGGGGGGTGTTTTGAAAGATTTGAAAAAAAAGTGTGGAAAAAGTTGCTACATTAAGAAATTTTTGCAAACTTTGTGTGTTGAATACAAAAAGTGGGTAGGTTAGGCCACCATCCTACCTGCCGCTTGAAGAAAAACTGACTATAATTCAAAATAATCAATTTTTAATAAACTAAAATCATTAACAAAAACTACAAGCGTATGAAAAAACAGATTGCCCTCGTTGGCGCTCTTTTCCTTGCGTGTGCAAATGTGGCCCCCTCATTTGCAACCCCTGTGCCACAAGCTGTCACGGCTGAGTCCGGACATGTGAAAGGTACCGTTGTTGACGAGAATGGTGAACCCATTATCGGTGCAAGCGTTCAGGTAGTTGGAACTATGCGTGGTGCCGCTACAGACTTGAACGGTATGTTCAGCGTAAAAGCTGATAAAAATGCTAAGTTGAAAATTAGCTCAGTAGGCTTTAAGACAGTAACACTGAAAGCTTCAGAAGCTGGCCGTGTAGTCCTCGGTGAAGACAAGGCTCTGCTCGATGAAGTGGTAGTGGTTGGTTATGGCCAACAACGCAAAGCCAACCTTACTGGTGCTGTAACCAGTGTGGACGTGAGCAAAAACCTCAGCTCAAAAAGTGAAACCGACGTGGCTAAGGCTCTCCAAGGTGCTGTGCCAGGTTTGACTATTCTTAACTCCAGCGGTAGCATCAGCGACGACGCTAGCGTTGTGATTCGTGGTATTGGTACCCTCTCAAACAGTGGTGTATCATCTCCTCTCTACATTGTTGACGGTGTGCCTGTTGACAACCTCTCATTCATCAACAGCGACGACATTGAAAGCATTTCAGTGCTCAAGGATGCTGCATCAAGCTCTATCTACGGTACTCGTGCTGCTTTTGGTGTGATTTTGGTTACCACCAAGACTGGTAAGCAACAAGACCATGTGAAGATTTCTTACAAGAACAACTTTGCTTGGAGCCAGGCAACCTGCACTCCAGAGTATCCTAACGTTCCTACTCAGGTTCAAGCCCTCATCGACGCTAACCGCCGCAAGGGTAATGCTTGTGAATTGTTTGGTATGTATCTCGACAGCGAACAATTCCAGACTGGTATGAACAACTGGATTAAGAAGCATGGCGACACTAAGAGCGGTTACCGCGAAATGGTGTTCGGCGACGACTATGACCAATATGGCTACTATGCTAACTGGGACGTTCCTGGTATCATTTTCAACAACGCCGCTCCATCACAGAACCACAACCTCTCTATTTCAGGTGTTTCTGGTAAGACCAACTTCTACATCAGTGCTAACTACAACCAACGCCAGAACTTGATGAACTTCAATCCTGACAAGATTAAGAACTATCACGTGGCTGCTAACGTATCTACCCAAGCTACCGACTGGCTGCAAGTGGGTGTACGCACCAACTACGACGATCGTTCGTTCGACTATCCTTACGTGCAGGGTCAGGGTTCTTACCAATATGTATGGCGCTGGGGTTCATTCTTTGGCCCTTACGGCTATGTCACCGACGAAGATGGCAAACAATACGATGGCCGTCAACTCATCGGTTTCCGCAAAACCGCTGGCGACGCTTACCAAAAGACCAACAACATGCGTCTTGGTGCATTTGCTAAGATTGACTTCAAGCACGGCTTGACTTTCAACGCCGACTACACCTTCGTTAAGAAGCACACTAAATATAAAGGTGTGGGTCTGCCAAGCACTATCCTCAACACTTGGGGTGTGAATCCAAAGATCACTACTCTCAACACCACCACATTCATTGAATCAAGCCGCTCCGACTACACTCAACAGGTGTTTAACGGTTACTTCAATTTCACTCAAAGCCTCAACGATGTTCACAATTTCAATGTGCTCGTTGGTGCGAATGTGGATAAGGACGACTATGAATATCTGTACTACGAACGCTGGAACATGCTCGACACTAACCTTCCAGAGCTTTCACTCACCGATAAGGAGTACTCTTACAGCCACCAACACACCCACACTGGTTCTGCTGGTTTCTTCGCTCGTATCAACTACGACTTTATGGGTCGCTACTTGCTCGAACTTAACGGCCGCTACGACGGTTCAAGCCAATTCCCAGAGAACGACCAATGGGCATTCTTCCCATCAGTTTCTGCAGGCTGGCGCTTCACTGAAGAAGCCTTCATGGCAAGCACCAAGAACTGGTTGTCAAATGGTAAGCTTCGCGCATCTTATGGTTCAATCGGTAACCAAGTGGTAGGCAACTATATGTTCTTGGAAACAATGAGCAAGGTGAACAATGGTGTTTACTGGCTTGGCACAGGTGAAAATAAGTACGACTACGTAGGTATGCCAAAGATGGTTCCTTCAACTCTTACTTGGGAAACTATCAACACCACCAACATTGGTCTCGACCTCGGCTTCCTCCAAGGCGAACTTAATGTGAACCTCGACTGGTTCCAACGCGACACTAAGGACATGCTTGCTCCTGGTAAGGAACTTCCAAGCGTGCTTGGTACTTCTGCTGCTTACGGCAACGAAGGTTCGCTCCGCTCTCGTGGTTGGGAAGTCACCATCGACTATCGTCACAAATTCGGTGATGTGAACTTCTACGGCACATTCAACATCAGTGACTATAAGACTAAGGTGACAGACTGGGATAGCAACAACCTCATCAACGGTTACTATACTGGTAAGGAATATGGCGAAATCTGGGGCTTCAAGACCGACCGCTACTTCGATTTCAGCGATTTCTCTGGCAAGGACGACAAGGGTAACTGGATTTACAAGGAAGGCGTAGCTGACCAAACCAAGCTCCAAAACGGTGGTTTCGTATATGGCCCTGGCGACATCAAGTTTGTTGATGTTGATGGCAATGGTAAGATTGACTGGGGCGAAGGTACTCCTGACAACCACGGCGACCTCGTGAAGATTGGTAACTTCACTCCTCGCTATCAATACTCTCTCCGCCTCGGCGCTGAATGGAGAGGCTTCGACATCGACCTCTTTATGCAAGGCGTTGGCAAGCGCGACATGTGGACTCAATCAGCATTCGTAATGCCTATGATGCGTGGTGAAGACGCTATCTACTCTAACCAGACAAGCTACGTAACAGAAGCTGAATTTGCAGCTGGTGTTATCGACCAAAGCAAAGACTTCCCACGCTTGTGGGGTGGTGGTGCTGGTCAAGGCAATGCATCTGGCTCAATCTTGAACGGTGGCCGCTACAACTTCTATCCACAAGACAAATACTTGGTGAACATGTCATACTTGCGTATGAAGAACATCACTGTAGGTTACACCCTTCCAACCGACCTCGTGAAGAAGGTGACCCTCAGCAGAGTTCGCGTTTACGCTTCTATTGCTAATGCATTCGACATCATCAACCACAACAACGGTACAGGCCTCGACCCTGAAATCAACACCGGTGTTGGTGCTTATGGTAATGGCGTATGGGGACGTACTGACCCAATTATGCGCACTTACTCATTCGGTATCCAAATCGACTTGTAATCAAGCATGATTAATAGAGATACATTGATTTACTAACATTCAAACGGATAATAGTTATATGAAAAAAATAGCTTTATTATTGATTTCTGGATTGATGTTCACATCTTGCTCCGACTTGCTCGACACCGATCCATACGATCAATTCACGAAAACGAATTTCTTCACCAGTGAGAAGAATGTTCAGCTTTTCATCAACTACACATACAATGAGTTCTCTGGCTATGGCAATGGCGGTGGCTATGGTGACTTTTATTTCAATGTCTTGAACGACGACCAAGGTACCACTGGTATTACTGAATGGACATTTACAGCCGTTCCTGCTACTGCTAGTGCTTGGAACAGCCCTTATGCTGAAATTCGCCGTGCCAACACGCTTCTTGCCGCACTTCCTGGCATCAGCGAAATGACTCCTGCTACAAAGGCTAACTACGAAGGCCTTGCACGCCTCTATCGCGCATGGCAACACTTCAAGGTGGTGCGTAGCTACGGCGACTGCTACTGGGTTGACAAGGTGCTCGACACCAACGATACCGACATCCTTTACGGTGCACGTCAGAACCGCAACACTGTGATGGACAAGGTGCTTGAAGACCTCAACTACGCTTGCGCCAACATTAACCAAGAGGAAAACTCTCGCGTAGCCTACAACAAGTATGTGGCACTTGCTATGAAGAGCCGTGTATGCTTGTTTGAAGGTACTTACAGCAAATATGTGTTGAAGGATGAGGCTCGCGCCAACACTTACCTCAATGAATGTAAGAACGCAAGTTTGGAAATCATGACTTCAGGCAAGTATGAGCTCAACGGTGACTTCAAGTCAAACTTCGACCAACTCGACCTCAAGGGTAACCCTGAAATGATTATGTACAAGCACTATGTGTACAACGTGCTCGGCCATGGTACAGTGGACTACACTTGCGGTTCTACTCAGGTGCACGGTATGTCAAAAGACGCGTTCGACAGCTACCTCTTCCGCGATGGTAAGCCAAAAGCAACCACCACTTGCGACAAGAGCGAAAACGGTAAGCTCGTGAAGATTGATGATCAGTCAGGTTTCGGTGAAGCTTCTTTCATCAACATCGCTGACTTGCTCAAGCAACGCGACCCACGTATGACTGCTCAAGTCGACAGCATTCTCCAATTCCCTGGTTGCGGTTACGCTCGCTTCGGTGGCTCACAGTCAACCTCTTCAACTGGTTACGGTGTGCTCCTGTTCGACACCAACGCAATGCCTAACAAGGACCGTCAATCAATCGGTACTAACACCACCGATGCTCCTATCTTCTGGTTGGCTGAAATCTACCTCAACTATGCAGAAGCATGTGCAGAACTTGGCAACATCACCCAAAACGACCTCGATATTTCTATCAACAAGCTCCGCGACCGCGTGAAGATGCCTCACCTCACTACAGCTCCTGAAGCTGACCCAGCTAACAACATGGGTGTGAGCAACATCATCTTTGAAGTTCGTCGCGAACGCCGTGTGGAAATGATGTACTGCAACAACGACCGTTACTATTCACTCCAACGTTGGAACCAACTCCAACTCCTCGACACTCAAAAGTATCCTAACCAATGCCGTGGCGCTTACGTAGGCAACTTTGTAGGTAAAGGTGGTATCGACTGGACTCAAGTTACTGTTGATGCTGATGGTTACATCGACTGCAAGAACAACGGTAAAGAACGTGTTTACGACAGTAAGTACAACTTGTTCCCAATCCCAAGCGGACAAAAAACTCTTAACGAGAACATTGGTCAAAACCCAGGTTGGTAATCTGAAAATCATTTGCTCCATCGCCTGTGGCTTCCGGGCCTGAGCGTAGAGCATAACCCAAATACAAGGGCTGCTGGCACCATCGCCAGCAGCCCTTTTTATGTGCGCCTCCTCGGCTGTTTTTTTGCTCACACAAATCCCAATTTTTTTGCTCACACGGATCCCGCGGATCTCACAGTATTGCTTTGTGGATGGGAAATCTCACGGAGGCTGGGAGAATGGGTGTGTGGTGTTGTCTGATTACTCCGAGTGCTCCGATTACTAAGGTTCACACAGATCCCACGAGATTCAACAAAAATCATTTGTGGTAATTTGTGATAATTTGTGGCTGAGTGGGGGGTGAAACATGCCGAAGGCATGTCCCTACGCTATGATGAAATCGCGGCGTTTGAAACGCTTGCTTTTAGATGGAAGTGAGCATGAATGCCATATAGTGAGGCAGGGTGAGCACATTGTTCTCTCTGCCTATATTGTAGTCACCCACTTTTATTCCTGATTCAATATGGTATTTCTCTGGGTGGTTGAGCAATGTTTTCAGAGATTTTGCATTGCCGTTTTTTGCTTTACATTCAACTGGTGTTGATTTCCCTTTGTACCGAATAAAGAAGTCGATTTCAAGACTGTCGGTTTTTTGAAAGTAATAGAGTTGTCTTCCCATTTTTCCAAAGATGTCGGCAATGGCATTCTCAAAGATTGCGCCTTTAAACCCAAACAAATCTCCATTAAGAATATCGAATTGAGTGCCCTCGTCAAGCATACTGATAAACAATCCTGTATCAGCCATATATATTTTAAAATTGTTGTGAATGGCGTTTCCGCTAAACGGAAGTTCGGGAATAGACAGATTGTAGCAGCGGCGCACTATTCCCGCATCTTCGATCCATTGTAGGCTTTCCTTAAAATCTTTGCTTCTTCCTCCCTTTTTGACAATGGAGTATGTGAACTTTTTATTGTCGCGACCCAATTGTCGGGGAATCGACTCAAAGCACTCTCGAATATGTGGTTTATCTTCTGGAAGGGCATATTTCACCATATCGATTTTGTATTCGTCGACTATTTGCCGTTGAACTTTTCTCGTTTGGTTGATGTCATGTGTGTCAAGAAATGTTTTAATAGCTTCTGGCATACCTCCTACTATTATATATTGTAGGAATAATTCTCGCATTCGATTGTGAATGGCGTCTGGCACAGGAGTTTCATTGACCAAACATTCGTGTAAAAGGTCGAAAACAGGTTTCTTGATGCCGTTAGCCCAAGTCCATTCCTCAAAGTCCATTGGGTACATGTCGATAATGTCCTCAAATCCTACTGGGATAGAGGCTTCCCTGTCGTCTTGTAGGTCGCTTCGGTAACCATTTACGCCCAACAACGAACCCGTGCATATCACATCGTATCGACCATCAAGTTTGAAAAATTTGAGCGACGACCTTGCTTTTGCACAGTCTTGTATTTCGTCGAATATAAGACATGTGTTGTATGGCTCAAATATGGCACTTGGAATAGCCGCAGAAATAGCCACTGTAAGGTAATTAATGTCCAAACTCCCATTAAAGATTGACTTGAGTTGAGGCTGTTGGTGAAAATCAATGTAAATCACCTCCTTGTAATGTTCTTTAGCAAATTTGAGAACAGAACTGGTTTTTCCGCATTGGCGGACTCCTTTTATTACCAGTGGTTTTCTATTTTCAGACTTTTTCCAATTTTGAAAATATGTCTCAATTTTTCGTTTATACATAAGTGTTTGAAATTTAATGAGATAGTGATTTTGTTACACTTTTTCGGGCGACTTTTGTGTGAATATCAACACTTTTTCGGGCGACTTTTGTGCGAATATCAACACTTTTTCGGGTGACTTTTGTGCAAAGTTAGATTTTTTATTGATAATCACCAAAAATTGCGATTTTTTATTTGGGATTTCTTGGGGGAAGAAATGTTTTGTTTTTGTGGGGGGTGGCTGGGTTCACACAGATCCCACGGATCTCACGGATCTCACAGTTTTGCCTATGTGGGTGGGAAATCTCACGGGGGTTGTGGGTGGGGAGGGTGTGTGGGGTGTTGTCTGATTACTCCGAGTGCTCTGAGTGCTCCGATTATTAAGGCTCACACGAGATTCGAAAAAAAATGATTTGTGGGAATTTGTGCTAATTTGTGGCTGAGTGTGGTGCGTGGTGGAGATGTGCGTGGTGGAGATAATTTATTCGTGAAATTTGTGGGATTTGTGGTTGGATTTTATAACTTTGTGGGTGGTATTTTTTTGCGTAATTTAATTTTTTATGATGAATATGAAACGTGTGGTTTTGATTTTTGCGCTGATGGTGGCGGTGCTGCCGTTGGCGGCTCAAAATGGGGGTTCTATTTTGGGGAAGTATAAGAAGGCGTTGATTATCGGGGCGCACCCCGACGACCCAGAGTATTGCTGCGGTGGCACGGCGTTGATGCTTCAGCGCACGGGCTGCGAGGTGGTGAATGTATATCTCACTGGTGGCGAGGCTGGTATTCCAGGCAAGAGTGGCGATGAGGCGAAGGCTATCCGCCAGAAGGAAATCAGCGATGCGTGCGCCATTATGGGTGTGCGCCATGTGCAACTCACGCAGGTGGATGGCGCGTGCGAAATCACCAAGGAGCGCTATGCCGAAATGAAGGCGGTGATTGAGCGTGAAAAGCCCGATGTGGTGTTCACACATTGGCCCATCGATTCGCATCGCGACCACCGTATTTGCGGCATTCTCACTTACGACGCTTGGCGACAACTCGGTCATTCGTTCGACCTCTACTACCATGAGGCGATGACGGGGCTGCAAACGCAGAATTTCCACCCCGACACCTACGTTGACATTACCGATGTGGTGGAAACCAAGCACAAGGCGTGTCGCGCTCACGCCAGCCAAGAGCCCGACTTTATTCTCGAATGGCACATTCCGATGGAGCGTTTCCACGGCGGCGAATACCAGTGCAAATACGCCGAGGCTTTCGTGAAGCAAGTGTGGAACCCCACCACCTCCCAAAAATAACAGTGCTCACACAGATTCAACGAGATTCAACAAAAAATAAATTCGTGGAAATTTGTGCTAATTTATGGCAGATAGTCACACACGAATTAGCACAAATTCTCACGAATTATTTATTGTGAGTGGGGGGGTATTCGTTGTAGATGGCGATTTTTATTACGCCGTCTTCTTTGTTTTCGAAGATGCGGTAGGCTTCCTCAATACGGTTGAGGGGGAAGCGGTGGGTGATGAGTGGGGTGGTGTCGATTTTGCCCTGCTCGATGAGGCGAAGCACTTCCTCGCAGTCGCAACCGTCAACGCCGCCCGTCTTGAAGGTGAGGTTCTTGCCATACATGTTGGGCAGGGGAAGCACCTGTGGCTCGTTGTAGAGGGCCACGACGGTGACGATGGCGTTGGGGCGTGCGCATTGCCATGCCAACTCAAAAGTGGTGGTTCCGCCAGCCACTTCAAGCACACGGTCGGCACCGCCATGGTCGCTGTGGCGCATCACGAAGTCCACACATTCGTCGGGCGTGGTGAGCAGCACATCGGGGTAGTGAATTTTTACAAAGGCGCGACGCTCTTCCGACTGCTCGCACACGATGATGCGCTTGGGCTGCTTCAGCATTGTGCATAGCAGCGTGCAGATGCCGGTGGGGCCTGCGCCGATGATGAGCACAGTGTCGTCGGTGGAAATTTCGCTGATGCGAGCCGCCCAGAATCCCGTAGCCAGCACATCGCCCACGAAAAGCGCCTGCTCGTCGGTCACAGCGTCGGGAATACGGTTCAGGCCTTGCGATGCCAGCGGCACACGCACATATTCGGTCTGTCCGCCGTCGATGCGGCAACCCAGTGCCCAACCGCCGTGGGGCGAGGTGCAGTTGTTCACATAGCCATGCTTGCAGAAGAAACATTCGCCGCAGAAGGTCTCCACGTTCACCGTCACACGGTCGCCCACCTTCACGCCTTTCACGTCGGCGCCGATTTCTTCCACCACGCCCACCATTTCGTGGCCCACGGTGATGCCCGGCACGGCTCTTGGCACGCTTCCGTGCTTGATGTGGAGGTCGCTTGAGCAAATGCTGCCCAGCGTCACACGCACGATGGCGTCGGTAGATGCTTGCAACTCAGGTTTCTGCTTCTCAATTAAGGCAAATTTGCCCTTTTCAATGTATGTGAATGCTTTCATATTGCAAAAGTGATAATTGTGTTTATGCGTTTTGATATTTTGCTCTCACCGCCTTTGGCAAAGTGCTGATAATCAACTGGTGCGACTCCCGAATCAGTGCTTCCACCAATGCGGTGTCGAGTTGCGTGTAGAACACATCGCTCCAATGCTTCTTGTTCCAGTGGAAGGCTGGCGTGATGGCACCGTAGTGCTCACGCAGTTCCTCGTTGCGTTCGGGAGTCAGTTTGCACGCAAACCTTGTCGTTCCGTCCCATTTGTCGTATTTGCCGCCGCCCAACCAAAGGCACAGGAAAATCTTGCCCTCGATGCGGAAGGTAACATTGTCGTCGCCAAACGGCTGGTCTTCGGTCACGCCGCAAAGCTTCAGCGTGTATTCTCTAACTTGCTCAATATTCATCATCGTCGTCAGTTTAGCCATGCCACCGGCAAAGGCACACGGATTCCAACTACAAAAATACGCTTATTTCCCCAATTTTCCACCTCCATTCCCCCATAAAAAGCACCCCTCTCGATAGGATTGGGAGGATGGAATTGATGGAGCCGATGCGGCAATGAGAGGCATCGGAGATGCCGTATAATGCGAAACACCATGCAAGCGGTCTTGCGACGCAGGAGCAAGACCGCGCAGCTTGGTGATAGTGATACGTTAACCAAAGTGAGCGTCGGAGACGGTCGGTCGTGATAACAGTAATTTACCGCGCCATTACCATAATGAACCCTCTCCGAGGCTCGATATAGTAGCGCCCCTATCACCAAGCTGCGCTCGTTCGCTCCTTTCGGAGCTTCACTCGCTTGCATGGTGTTTCGCATCATTTGGCATCTCCGATGCCTTATCTGCTATATTTCTCCGCATGTTGCCGATTTTACTATTGAAAAATCGCCAACTTGCCGAATAAAAAGCAGCCAACTTGCCGAACAGAAATGCGCCAACTTGCCGAATGAAACATGGTAATACGTTGATATATAATTGGATAAGCGGTTTATTGTTTTAAGGGAAATTCTGTGGCTTTTTTTTGAATTTTGCAGGTATTTTTTTGGGAAAAAGTGAATGAAATGGGGAGAATTGCATCAAGAACGGTAAAAAACAATTAACTTTGTAGTTTGAATGGAGAATTTTAGATTATATAAGCGTGAGAAATTGTGTAGCCACACGGCTATCAATCAGATGTTTTCAAGCGGAAAGAGCGTGATAGCCTATCCGCTCAGGGCTGTTTATCGCATAGGCGAGGCACGGCCAGAGGCTCCGTCGCGCTTTATGATTACCATTCCGAAGAAGAAAATCCGCACGGCTGTGGGGCGTGTGCTTCTGCGCCGTCGCACCCGTGAGGCATACCGATTGAACCGTGCGCTGCTCGTTCCTGCCCTTGCCGAGGCTGGCAAGAGCGTGGATGTGGCGTTTATCTATCTGTCGAAATCTCCTGCCGATTATGTCGTGATTGAGGAGAAAATGCGCGTTGTGCTCGAGAAGATTCAAAAGGCGGCCACCGATGAATGACGGAGCAAATATCCTGGTGCGCCTGTGGCGGCTGGTGCTGAAAGTGCTCGGAATGGTGCTCATACTGCCCATTCGCTTCTATCAGCGGTGCATTTCGCCCCTCACACCGCCAGCGTGCAGGTTTACGCCCACATGCAGCCAATATGCGGTGGAAGCCATTCGCAAGCACGGCCCGTTTAAAGGCTTTTGGCTTGCCGTGAAACGCATAAGCCGTTGCCACCCTTGGGGCGGAAGCGGTTACGACCCAGTGCCATGATGCTCGATTTCCATACCCACCATCTTCTTGCCACCGATGCGCTGATTAGCGTGTCGCCCACCGATTTTGCGCCCATGCCGGGCAAATGCTACGCTGTGGGCATCCACCCTTGGCACACCGAGGGCGATGTGGAGGCGCAGATGCAAGCCCTTGCCGAAGCGGCGCAGAATGATCAAGTGAAGGCGATAGGGGAGACGGGGCTCGACAGCCTGAGGGGCGCGCCTCTTGATGTGCAGATGCGCCTGTTTGAACGGCATATCGCTTTGGCGGAAGCCTTGGGCAAACCGCTGGTGATTCACTGCGTACGCACCTCGCAGCAGGTGCTGAAGGCGTGGCGTGAGAGCCGAAAGTGTGTGCCGTGGGCTATTCACGGCTTCAGGGGCAACGCTCGCGTGGTGGCACCGATGGTGAAGGCTGGGTTTTACATCTCGTTTGGCGAGCGATTCAATGCCGACGCACTTCGCGCCGTGCCGCTCGACCGCCTCCTTGCCGAAACCGACGAAAGCACAATGCCCATCGGACACATCATCAGCCAACTCGCCACCGCCCTCCAGATGCCAAGCGAACGGCTCGAAAGCATCGTGGCAGCCAACTTGGCGCGAGCATTAAACCTTTGCGACTAAAATTTGTCTATTTGTCAAAGACTTGGCAATAATTTGCTATCTTTGTAAAGTTTATAACTTTTAATACCCGAAACTGATGAAGAAATTATACAACCTATTCACTTTGGCGATGGTGGCACTGATGAGCCTCACTTTCACATCTTGCGAAGATGAGTATATCGCTTCAAGCCTTGAGGGCACTTGGGAAGGCTACACCAATATGCAAGCAGTCTACGACGGCCGTTACTACAACTCCACATACTCTTACGTGGACTTCACCACCGACCCGTTCCGATACACTTCGGGCCGAGGTCACTGGGTGGACTATTTCAGCAACGCCCCATGGGACTACCTCGCCAGCCACATCGAATGGCGTGTGCGCGACAGGGTGATTGAAATCTACTTTGTGGAAGACAATTACACTATCTACATCGACAATTATCGCCTGAACGACAGCCGCTTCCAGGGACGCATCTACTGGAACGAATGGACCGACTACACATTCGACCTCGTGCACACCAGCTCGCCACGCTGGGACGATTACGACTACGGCTATTACTACTACGCCCCATCAGCCGACGGCAAGCCCGCCCCACAGCGCCCCCAACGCATCCTCCGCTAAACAGAAAGAAGAACCATAACAAAAAATATGAGCTCCACCGAAATTTCAGTGGAGCTCTTTCGTTGCTATTCTTTTATTCTGTATTTCTGATTAGGGTTGCGGGGTGTACCCGGAAATAGCATAACAATTGACTTCTCCGCTAACAATAGCGGAATCACAACGTTTCTGATATAAGATGTGCTCTTTCCGCTTTTTTTGACAATATCTTCGATACTGACCCAATCGCTACATATAGAAATAATCAGAGACTTGAGTTCCTCTCTTGACAATCTCTTTTTGGCTGAACTTGCACTATTAGCAGTCAAACTTGCACTATAACTTGCACTATTAGCAGTCAAGCTTGCACTATAACTTGCACCATTGGCAGTCACCATTTCCTCTGGGTTCTCAAAAGTGCATGTATTGTTTGCATTATTTGCCCCAAGTACATTCGTGCTCTTTGATGGTAACTTATAATGCATACCACGACCGTGCCCGTATGTCTCAAGCAATCCTTTTTGTACCATCAATTTCAGCAGGTCAGAAATTTCTGCTTTATGCATATTCAGCACATAGCGTAATCGTTCGTTGGTGGCACCACCCTCGTCGCAAACCAATGCCAATACCGACATGACGTTGTGGTCAAAAGAGTTGGCGCTTATTCCAAACTTGTCTGTAAGTATAGCTTTTGCTTTGTTAGATAGGAGCGACTCCATCGGCATTACAAGTACCACCTTGTCGGGTTGTTGCTTTTCTTCAATTTTAGGAGAACGCCAGTTTGCTTTTCGCCACCCTTTCATGATTTTATCAGTTCCACTTCCTGCTTTCTCCGCCACCCCAATCATAGAGAACATTTTTTGCAGATACTTGTTTCTGCAAACACTGTCTCCGCCCATATAATACTGTTCCCTTGACACAAGCATGGTGCCAGGGTTGGAGAACACAAAACCATCGAGTTGGTGTTTTACTACTAAGGTTGCGTTGACGCTGTAATCTGCGTGTACGCATAAATTAATTAGTGCCTCTCTAACAGCAACATGGGCAGGAGTTTCTTCTATGCGTGTGTTGTTTTCCAGCTTGAATGGCTTTGGCAACACTGATTGCAAGCGTGGCAGAACGCGCTGATAGAAGTTGAATAGGTTTGCCTCCCATGTTCCATCTGCGCAGATTCGGTTGGTCCAACGAATGTCGTCTTCTTCTGTGAGACGCTCTTGGTAATCAGGGTAGAAATGTGGACAGCACTCTTCGTCGGTAATAGACAATGTTTTGCCAAACATCAATAGCCCTGCCACAGTAAACCCTTCTTCGCCGCTTTGCCTGTCTTTGCGATAGCCGCCCAGCATCTTCAACAAATCTATGTCATTCAGGGCCAACCAAGGGTGGTCTGGAGAAGATAGTTTGAATAATTGTCTATATCTGTTCAAGGAGTCGATATCGATGTCCTCCATTGTGTAATTTTTAAGTATTCGTCCGTCTGCTGGATGTAGCACGTCGGCATCAGCAAACATTCTCCTAACTTCAACATCGGTGCACCTGTAATCTCCTTCAAAATTTCTTTTAAAAGTATTTCCTAATGGATTGGCTGTCCTATAAACTGGGCGTTGTTCTCTGTTCGCTCTGGGGATATGGAAAATGATGAGTTTGTTTCCTTTGTATTCTGCGACTTCTACATCGTTTGATGTGAGAAGGTTGTGGCTGATTGTGGATTTGTTGTTTACATTATTCCAAAAATCTTTTTGATACTTTTGTATCTGTTCTTCAGAAAGCCCATCGATATGGAATTTGTCTTTCTTTTCCGCCACCCCAAGCACAATCATTCCGCCCTCGCTATTGGCGAAGGCGGAATAAGTGTCCCAAAATGTGCCAGGAAAGCCCCCTGAGGCACTTTTAAACTCAAGGTCGTCGCTTTCATAATTTACGAGTAGTGATTCAATGTACTCATTGAAATCATTCTTGTTCCTTACTTCTGTCATATTATTTTAGAAAGGATGTTTAAATGTTTTGGAGGTCAAGGAGCTCTCTTTGCGTATCCTGACTTTTATTTTTTGGAAATGATATACATGTTGTCCCGAAAAAGATGCGATGAAATTCCTACGGGATTTTTTCAATCATTACTAAATTATCACAGGGACAACTTGTATATCATTTCCTAAAAATTAGTGCAAAAGGCTGATTTTCCACCACTTTTACACCTTATAAATATTAAACATTCTTAATTGGGGAAATTTTTCCATTATTTTTTCTATAACAATGACCTCAACCCCAAAAAAATGTATTAATTTTGCAGTTGAAAAAGACAGGAGCGATAAAAACGTCTTGTTTCTCAGCTCCCAAAATTAGTGATTTCACCGCATAAAAGGAAATTTTAAGAAATAATATTATTCATATTTTATTTAATTTTTTAGACGTATTATGACAAAAGTAGCTATTAACGGCTTTGGCCGTATTGGTCGTCTGGCTTTCCGTCAGATGTTTGAAGCTGAAGGTTATGAAGTTGTTGCTATCAACGACCTTACCAATCCAAAAATGCTCGCTCACCTTCTTAAATATGACACTGCTCAAGGTGGTTTCGCTGGCAAGTTCGGCGAAGGCAAGCACACTGTAGAAGCAACCGAAAACTCAATCATCGTTGACGGCAAGGAAATCAAGATTTCTGCTGAACCAAACGCAGCAAACTGCCCATGGGCTGCTAACGACGTAGACGTAGTTCTCGAATGTACTGGTTTCTACACTTCTAAGGAAAAAGCTTCTGCTCACCTCCAAGCTGGTGCAAAGAAGGTAGTTATCTCTGCTCCTGCAGGTAACGACCTCCCAACCATCGTTTACAACGTGAACCACGAAACTCTTACTGCTGACGATAAGGTTATCTCTGCAGCTTCTTGTACTACCAACTGCTTGGCTCCAATGGCTGCTGCTCTCCACGCATACGCTCCAATTCAGTCAGGTATCATGTCAACTATCCACGCTTACACTGGCGACCAAATGATTCTCGATGGTCCTCAACGTAAGGGTGACCTCCGTCGTTCACGCGCTGGTGCTTGCAACATCGTTCCTAACTCAACTGGTGCTGCTAAGGCTATCGGTCTCGTAATTCCTGAACTCAACGGTAAGCTCATCGGTTCTGCACAACGCGTTCCAACTCCAACTGGTTCTACTACTATCCTTATCGCTGTTGTTAAGGGTGAAAATGTAACTGTTGAAGGTATCAACGCTGCTATGAAGGCTGCTGCTAACGAAAGCTTCGGTTACACTGAAGACCAAATCGTTTCTTCTGACATCATCGGTATGAAGTACGGTTCACTCTTCGATGCAACTCAAACTATGGTTGCTAAGATCGCTGACGGTCTCTATGAAGTACAAGTAGTTTCTTGGTACGACAACGAAAACTCTTACACTTCTCAAATGGTACGTACTATCAAGTACTTCTCAGAAATCTAAGAAACAGCTTGATTTTACCACAATAAATTAAGGGCACGCCTCACAGGCGCGCCCTTTTTCTTTTGCTGGATGGGGTGGAGCACTCGGAGCACTCAGAGTACTCAGATAAATCGGAACTATCGTCTTAACTCCTTAACTTCTTAACTTCTTCAACTCCTTAACTCCCAAATTTCTCTCTTAACATTTTTTTTGAAAAAAAAGTGGGAAAAATTTTGGTATTATTGAAAATGATTGTAATTTTGTAATCGTTACAAATATATAACTAATTCAATTATTCGTGAACACTGCAAAACAACAACTCGTGAACCATGGCGTGCATCCCTCAGTGCAGCGCATCGCTATCATGAAGTATCTCATGGAGCATTGCACCCATCCCACGGTGGATACCATCTACACCGACTTGCTGCCCAGCCTCCCCACACTTTCGCGTACCACTGTATATAACACGCTTGAGCTGTTTTGCGAAAAGAATGCGGCAATGTCGCTCACTATCGACCGCCGCAACATTCGCTACGACGGATGTGTGAAGCCTCACGCGCACTTCATGTGCCGCTGCTGCGGTAGGGTGTTTGATGTGGAAATCAACGAGCATGTGCGAGCGCACCTCTACGACAGCGACCAGTATGCTGTGGAGAAAGTGGAACTCAACTTCAGCGGGCTGTGTCCGGAGTGCCTCGAAGAACAGAAAAAGTTACAGTAAAAACAGAAATAACAAACAAATAAATAATTACAACTAATTCACTACAATTATGGCTAAAAAATGGATTTGCACAGTTTGCGGTTATGTGCATGAAGGTGAAACCGCTCCCGAACGTTGCCCACAATGCGGAGTTCCAGCAGAAAAGTTTAAACTCATGAACGAGGAAGGTATTCAATTCGCTTGCGAACACGAACTTGGCTCTGCTAAGGGCGTTGACGAAGAAATTCTCCAAGGTTTGCACGACAACTTCATGGGCGAATGCACCGAAGTGGGTATGTATATCGCTATGAGCCGCCAAGCCGACCGCGAAGGTTATCCTGAAATCGCTGAGGCTTTCAAGCGCTACGCTTGGGAAGAAGCAGAGCACGCTGCTAAGTTTGCAGAATTGCTCGGCGAAGTGGTTTGGGACACCAAGACCAACGTTGAAAAGCGTATGATGGCAGAATCTGGCGCTTGCGAAGGTAAACTCGCTATCGCTAAGAAGGCTAAGCAACTCAATCTCGACGCTATCCACGACACCGTACACGAAATGGCTAAGGACGAAGCGCGTCATGGCAAGGGCTTTGAAGGCTTGTTCAACCGTTACTTCAAGAAATAATAATAACTAACTAAACCCAAATCGGTCATTAGGCCGTGTAAGGATTTTTTATTACTTCTTGCGGTCTTTCGGCTTTTATAAGATGCCTTTTGCTTGTTTTTAATTCGTAATAGCTCGCTATCACTCATTAAAAGACAAACAAAATTCATTCTTCTAAAACTCCGAAATACCACAAGCCCTAATAACCGATTTGGGTTAAAATCAGTATCATCATGAAAGAACTTAAAGGTACAAAAACCGAAAAAAACCTGATGGAAGCCTTCGCTGGCGAATCACAGGCTCGTAACAAGTACACTTACTTTGCCTCAAAGGCAAAAAAAGATGGCTATGTGCAAATTGCAGCTCTCTTTGAAGAAACTGCCAACAACGAAAAGGAACACGCTAAAATGTGGTTCAAACTCCTTGAAGGCGGTGCTATAAAGGGAACTCTTGAAAACCTCAAGGCTGCCGCTCAAGGCGAAAACGATGAGTGGACCGACATGTATCCACGTATGGCAAAGGAGGCTCGCGAAGAGGGCTTCGAAGAAATTGCCAACATGATGGAAGGTGTGGCTGCTATCGAAAAAGAGCACGAAGAGCGCTACCGCAAATTGTTGAAGAACATCGAAGACAAGGTGGTGTTCTCACGCGATGAGGAATGTATCTGGCAGTGCGCCAACTGCGGTCATATCCACGTGGGCAAGCAAGCCCCAGAGGTGTGCCCAGTATGCAACCACCCACAAGCATACTTCCAAATCAAAGCCGAAAACTATTGATGATCACGATTTTCAATTAAGCGTCTAAGAAAAAAGAAAGCCGATTCAAAATGCGAATCGGCTTTCTTTTTTTGAGGGGGGAGGGGAGCACTCGGAGCACTCGGAGCACTCGGAGCACTCGGAGCACTCGGAACTATCGTCTTAACTTCTTCAACTTCTTAACTCCTTAACTTCCCCGAAAATCTAACTTCTAATTTCTAACTTCTAATCTCTTACTTCAGTTTTTTTAGGAGCTTTTCGATGCGGCGGTGGCTTTGCACGAGGCGGCCCCAGGGGATGCGACCGTTTTTCACGTTTTTCACAATCAGGTCAACGAGGCGGAAAGGGCGGTCGGCTTCAAAGCCGGTGTTGATGTTGTTGCCCACGCAGAGCAGGTCGCAGCCAGCATTGATGGCAAGCACGAGGGCGTTTTCGATGTCGTATTTCTTGATGATGCCCTCCATATACAAGTCGTCGCTCACCACCACGCCATCGTAGCCCAGCTGCTTACGGAGCACACCGTCGATAGTCTTGCGTGAGAGCGTGGCAGGGTGTTTGGGGTCGATGTTGGCATTGATGATATGCGCAGTCATCACCATATCCACCTTGCCCTTCTTGATCAGTTTGCGGAACGGTTCGAGTTCGGCAGGGGTCCAAGTGTCGGTCACGTCAACGAATCCCCAGTGCGAGTCGCCCAATGCGTTGCCGTGTCCGGGGAAGTGCTTCACCACATTGAGAATGTGGCGGCGGTGCATCTCGTCGATTTGAATGCCAGCCTGACGCACAATCACATCGGCATCGGAACCAAAACTGCGGTGAAGTTTGCCGATAGGCGGACATTCAGGATTGAGCACGTCGAGCACCGGGGCGAGATTCAGATTCACGCCGCTCGAAGCCAGTTGTTCGGTCATCAGCCGTGCGTAATGCTTTGTGGTGTCGCGGTTGTCGAGATTGCCCAAATATTCTGCTTCGGGCAGTTTCTCATATCCGTAGGCAGGTTTCAGACGCTGCACACGGCCACCTTCCTGGTCGGCGGCGATAAGCAAAGGATAGTCGGCAAAGGCTTGCAGGTCGGCTGTGAGTTTGGCGAGCTGCTGGTGCGAAGTGATATTGCGCGAGCCCAGTTTCGCGGTGCCCGTCAAGTCGATGTCAAACAGCACGATGCTGCCCACCTTCAGGTCACGGATATAGCGCGCCGCATCGCTTTCGGCATCCACGGTGTTGCCCTTAAAGCCCACCATCAGCATTTGTGCGGCATAACGGCGCAGTTGTTCATCGCTCGGAATTTGAGCCTTGATAGCGAACGCCGCCATCAGCACGGCGGCGAGTGAAAGAAAAAGTTTACGTTTCATGAGGAGTTGGTAGTTAGTAGGAAATGGGAAAAAAGTCTAATAGTCGGAGCGTGCTGTAGCGATTGATTGCGCTGTTCGCGTTCGTGTTGACTGTTAGACTTTTTTATACTCTTATATATTACTGTGCGGCTTTTTAGTCGAAGAAGTGGAAGAAGAAATAGCAGGCTATCCACTCGTAGCGCACGCTCTGTGCGTAGCCAATTATCTTCTTGTCGGCATCGTAGATTTTGCCGCTGCGGTCGATGTTGCCCAAAATGCGGCTCTCGCCGTCGCGCACTGTGCCATCGTTGAGGATATAGCCAATGCGCTCATTGTCGTTGTTGTAGATTTGCAGACCCTTGATAAGTCCGATTTGCTTGCTGTTTTTGTTACGAATCACCCCATCGCGGTCGAAGAAGCCGATAGGGCGTGAATCGTTGTCGCGCACTGTGCCATTAGGCGAAATGCGACCTATGTTGTGATGGTTGGCATCGCGGATAGTTTGCGCCCCAGCCTGTGGAGCGAAATTAGCCGTGAGAGCCATCAGCAGCACCATCATTATGAATCTTAAAGCCTTCATTGTTTTATGAGTTATTAACCATCTGCAAAGGTAAAGCAAAAAAAATTAACTACCAACTCACTTCACCTTTTACACCCTCTTTGACTCCACACCACCCCAAAAAGTTTAATTTCGTGTTTCAGAAATATGGTGAGAATGAGCAGACTTAGTAGTTATTTTCGGGTAATTATTTTTGCAAATCACGGTGGATTTGTGGATTTTGAAAAAAAAGTGTACCTTTACAAATTAAGGTTCGCACATGATTGCAAGCGAAGTTCTGAAAAATTCAAAAATAGGAACAGGTATTTATTCATAATCGTATAATTAGGTATGATACTATCATCTTTCAGCTACAAAGAGTCGGGGTGGGAGCTTGTAGAGCTTGCCCCACTGAGTTCGGTGAATTTGCTTGTTGGAAAAAATGCCACAGGCAAGTCGCGTTCTTTAAGAGCTATTCACAATATCACAACTTTTCTTCAGATGAAAGATTACTTGATGGACTCTAATATAAAGAGTTTGCTTTACAAATAAACAATGAGATGATGAGCAAAAAAAAACGAACATATATAACCCTCTTTAGTAGTGCTGGAGTTGGTTGCTATGGTTTCAAACTTAATGGGTTTGATTGCGTTGCCACCAATGAGCTTTTGGATGTTAGACTTGACATACAAAAAGCCAATCATAAATGTAAGTATGAGTCTGGCTATATTGGAGGGGACATTGCGTCCGAGGAAACACATTCAAGACTTTTTAATGAGATTGAAATGTGGAAAGAAAAAGAGGGTTTAAAGCAAGTAGATGTAGTATTTGCTACACCTCCTTGTCAAGGTATGTCCACAGCAAATTACAAGAAAGCTGATAACGAGCAAATAAGAAACTCTCTTGTAGTACAAGCAATAAAACTTGTTTCCCAAATCCAACCTAAGATTTTTATCTTTGAGAATGTTCGTGCATTTATGAAAACTATTTGTACAGATACAGATGGTAATGATAAGCCTATTAGTGAAAGTATCTACAGCAACCTTGCTGATAGGTACAATATTTTTCATAGAGTAATTAATTTTAAGGATTATGGTGTGCCTTCTAGTAGACCTAGGACAATTGTGATTGGAACAAGCAAGGAGTTCTTGAATCTATCACCACTTTCTTTATTTCCCTCAAGACACAAAGAGATAAAGCTTAGAGAGGCGATAGGTGATTTAGCCCCTTTGGATTATGGTCAGAGAGACAAGGAGGATTTTCTTCATTTTGCGAGACAATTCCCTATTGAACAACTAGAATGGATTAAGAATACCAAAGAAGGGCAAAGCTCTTTTGATCAGCCTTTAGAGTTCCAACCAGGTCATTATGATAAGCATGGCAATAAAGTTGTCAACAAAGGAGCATATATGGGCAACAAGTATCGTAGACTAACTTGGGATAAAGTATGCTCTTGCATTCACACAAGAAATGATGTGCTTTCCAGCCAAGACACTATCCATCCATCTGATAACCGAGTATTGAGTATTCGAGAACTTATGAAGGTGATGACTATACCTACAACTTTCCATTGGACAGACTATGATGATAGCGTTACTATAGATAATGCAGACGATTATCTAAAAGCAAATGAGCTTAATATTCGTAGATGTATAGGCGAAGCTGTACCTACTCAAATAATGAGAAGTGTGTCAAGCAAGGTAAAGCTTGCTCTTGATAGCACATTACAAAATCAAGCAGATTTCTTTAATGAAATAAAGGACTTGGATGTATCTAAAGACATTGTAAGAGTCAAAGTAAAAGATATACCAGCTCTTATAGGTAGAGTCCATCAAATTGCTGGTCTTTTTGGTAACAAGAATAAAGTAGAGTTGTATTGCGTAGATGGCTCTACTGAGACACTTAAAGACCTTAAGAAAGTACTCAAAGATTGGGATTTGGCTGATTTCATAAAGATAATCAGCATTACAACTAATGAGGTTTCTAAATATTCCTACCAGCTTACTTTTGCTGAAGGGAAATTGACTTTGTGTAATAGTACTCAACAACTTTTCTTGTTTGACTAATGAATACAAGCATTGATACAACTTTACTAGATGGTCTTATTGTGGGAAGAGTAGACCCACATATATACGCATTCTCTACAGGCACTATCCCCAATTATCTAAAGGTTGGAGATACCTATAGACCTGTAAATGTGCGTCTAGATGAATGGAGAGTGCACTTTAAGGACTTGGTGCCTTTATATGAGCATATAGCAAAGGTAGATAATGGCAACATCTTTAGGGATTACTCGGTACATTATTTCCTTGAGCACGACAAAAAACTTAAAAGACTAGAACAAGGAAAATTTGAGATAGAGTACTACTCAAAAGAGTTTTTTGAAGGTGCTACTACAAATGATGTTGATGATGCAATAGCGGACATATGTAGGAGTGCTAGAGAGAATGATGGAAAGTATAAGCTATACTCCCCTGATTTTCTACCTGTTGTATACAAGTTTGAGCGTGAAGAAAAACCTTGGGAACTAAGACCTAACCAGCAAATAGCAGTAGACAATTTTAAGGATGCAGTATACAATAAGCACAGGTCTAACTTGCTTATGTATGCTGTAATGAGATTTGGCAAGTCATTTACTGCTATGAGCTGTGCTGTAGAAATGAAAGCCAAGCTGGTTGTAGTAGTTTCTGCAAAAGCTGATGTTAAATTAGAATGGCAAAAGACAGTAGAAATACCAGCCAATTTTAAGGGGTTCTCTTTTATTGACTCCTCAGATCTATTAGCTAATCCAAAAGCCATCTCACAACCTCTCTCTAATGGAGAAAAGTTGGTTTTATTCTTAACTCTTCAAGACCTCCAAGGTGAAGAGATAAAGAAAAAGCACAAAGATTTATTTGCCAATAACATTGACTTGCTCATAGTAGATGAGACTCATTATGGAGCAAGAGGTGAGGAGTATGGCAAAGTTCTTAAAAATAGTAAGCTCTCTAAAGCTCAAATAACAAAAGAAATGGAGGGCTGTGAGACCTCTGATGATTTTGATGACAATGAGGCTATAAAAGGGCTTAAATATAAAGTACAGTTACATCTATCAGGTACTCCTTATCGTATTTTAATGAATGATGAGGAGTTTACAAAAGAGGACATTATTGCCTTTTGTCAATTTACCGATATTGTAAATGAGCAAAAGAAATGGGATAAAGACCATCTAGCTGAGGATGGTGTTAAAGAGTGGGACAATCCTTATTACGGATTTCCTCAAATGATAAGATTTGCATTTAATCCTAATGAGTCCTCAAGAAAGGTGATAGAGCAACTTAGAAAAGGTGGTGTGACCTATGCTTTCTCTGAGTTGTTTAGACCCCAATCTATCTCAAAGGACAGGGCTGGTAAATACAAAGAGTTTGTCCACAAGAAAGAGATACTTGATTTAATGCAAATCATAGACGGCTCTAAGCAAGAGGATGATCTATTAGGCTTCCTTGATTATGATAAAATTAAGGATGGACAAATGTGTAGGCACATTGTATGTGTCTTACCTTTTAGAGCTTCTTGTGATGCTATGGCTGCACTCATAAAGGCTAATAAAAGAAAATTCCAAAATCTCAGCAAGTATGAGATAATTAATATTGCTGGTTTAGAGGATGAGTATGCTAATGCACAAGTTGTAATATCCACAATAAAAAAGTGTGAGGATGCTGGCAAAAAGACCCTTACTTTGACTGTAAACAAGATGCTTACAGGTAGTACAGTAGAGCAATGGGACACTATGTTCTATCTCAAAGATACAGCATCTCCTCAGGAGTATGACCAAGCCATTTTTAGAATACAAAACCAATACATCAAAACCTTTAAGGATGAAGAGGATAATGTTGTTAAGTACAATATGAAACCTCAGACTCTACTTGTAGATTTTGACCCTAATAGGATGTTTAGACTCCAAGAGTTGAAATCTCAATTTTACAATGCAAATGTAGATAAAAATGGTAATCTCAAACTTGAGCAAAGAATTAGTGAGGAATTGGCGATATCCCCTATAATTGTGCTCAATAATAATAAAATTGTTAAGGTTACTCCAGCAAACATCCTTGATGCTGTTCGTGAATACTCCAAGTCTAAGAGTGTCCTTGAGGAGGCTGTAGATATTCCTTTTGATATGTCATTATTAGATGACCCGATCTTAAAGGAAGAGATAGAGAAACTAAAAGAAATTGATGCTAGCAAAGGATTAGAGTTTAAGCCTATTGAGGATGGTGATGAGGATGATTTGGACATACCTAGTCCAGATGAAGACAATCCTAAAGATACCGACAAGGACAAGAAAGACAAAGATGACAATGATAAGGATAATGGTAGCAGCGAGCAAGATGATATTAAGTCTCTTGAGAAAAAGTTGTCTGCCTATTACTCAAAAATTCTTTTCTATGCTTTCTTGACTAACTCGAAGATAATGTCGCTAGAGCAAGTTATTGATAGCATAGTTCAGGATGCAAATAATGATAGAATTAGGAGAAATCTTGGGCTAAGAGTTAATATTTTAAAGCTCATCCAACGCAAGTGCAATCCTTTTGTGCTTAGCAAATTGGACTTTAAGATACAAAATATTAACTCCTTGATGCAAGATGACTCTTTAGCTCCTATGGAAAGAGCAAAGGTTGCCATCAAGAAATTTAATAGAATATCAGACTCGGAGGTAGTCACTCCAACTTATGTGGCTGATGAGTTGGTCTCTTTCCTACCTGCTGACAAGATAGATGATAATACAAAATTCTTAGATATTGCATCTAAGCAAGGAGAGTTAGCTACTGCTCTATTTGAGAAATACTCTACCATACCTAATATAAAGGAGCACATCTACTCACTCCCGACATCTCATATTACATATGAGCTGACACGCAAAATGTATGAGATATTGGGATTACCTACTGAGAATGTAATAAAAGGCTATTACTCTGCAGACTTTATTAATGATAATGATGAGTTTTCTAAAGTAGTAAATTGCATCCAGCCTACTGTTATTATAGGAGGACCTCCTTTTAATTCCAATGATGGAGGTGGTAGAGGGGACTCGGCAAGTGCTTTGTATCATAGATATGTGCAAGTAGCCAAAAAGTATGAGCCTCAATACATTTCTATGTATATGAAAGCTGTATGGTACTCTGGTGGTAAAGGTCAAGGATTAAATGAGTTTCGCCAAGAGATGCTGGATGATACAAGAATATCTATATTCTCAGATTATCCAGATCCCAAAGAGTGTCACATAGATGGTATCAACCTTAGAGGTGGTGTATGTGCTTTTTTATGGGATGCTAGCCACGATGGCACTTGTGAGTTTACTTGTCACATCAATGGCAAAGAGTATAAGAAGAATAGGCTATTAAGGACTGATGGGGAAAGTATCTTAATTAGATACCCCCAAGGCTTAACTATCCTTAAGAAAGTGAAAAGTCTAAATGAGGATGTGTTTGGCAATTGGGTATCAGGTAGAGACCCCTTTGGCTTTGGTGATGGATTTGATGACTACAATCATAATCCTACGGCAACTCAAAACACACGCTTATATTGTGTAAGAAAAGAGATTGGTTACATTAAGTGGAATAAGCTGGATAAAGTGTATAGACCTTTGGCTAACAAGTGGAAGGTACTTGTAGCAAAAGCCAGTCCTGGTGAGGACACCTTACCTCATTCTATCATTAGTGCTCCTATTATATCTGAGCCAAAGTCTGTATGTACAAATGGTTTGTTTGTTGTCAAAACTCTCAAATCCAAAAAGGAAGCTCAAAATCTTGTAGACTATATGCACACAAGTTTCTTTAGGTTTTTGATGCTACTGGCAAAGAATGGACACAACTTAACGAATAATGTCTATAGATATGTACCAGTAGTAGACCTCTCAAAGAAATGGACTGATGCTAAACTCTTCAAGAGATATGGAATTACTAAACAAGAACAAGAGTTCATCAATAGTGTAATAAAAGATATAAACGATTAATTTATAGCTGTAGACATCAACTTAGCTGTGTTTTTTGGGATAATGTTTTATTTTTGCTGTTGATATATTTTATATGTATAATTTTCATGTATAATTTTCAAACACAAATAGATATGAAACGGATTGGATTGTTGGTTTTGGTCGGTGTGTGGGCGGTTTTGGGCTTTGCGCAGGATAGTGTGGTGGATAGCGTGCAGATGGATTTGAGGACGGCGTTTGAGCAAGTGGCGGCATTGGAAGGGTTTGAGGCGCTTTCGCAGAGCGATGTGGAAGGCATCACCGGATTTCAGTTGGGCAAGTGCGAGGGCACAGTCCACGGCAACGCCAGCCATCGCGACGAGGTGCTCCAAATTTTTTCCGCACTGCCAGCCGATGCGCTCTACAGCGAAGATGTGACCAGCAAAAACAAAATCACCCGCTTCTATATCACCACCGATGAGCAGGGCAAGAGCAGTATGCTCTACGCTTTCGTGGGGCTCGGCGGCAACGACCTGATTGTGATTCTTTACGAAGATGGCGATTTGAAGAAATACCGGGAAATAGCCGACAAAATCAAATAGGCGCCCGCGGGCAATATCTACACTTTACGCAACTGTGCTGAAAAAAATCACATTTTTTTGGTGCGGTTGCGTAATGCTTTGTGGGGTAGGGCATCTTTTTTCGGAAAATATCATTAACTTTGCACGAATATAGGCTTTTGCGAAAGGATTATACAAGTGATATACGCATTTTGGTATATCAATGGGCTTTTGCAAGAGCTCAAAAGGCATTTTCGTTAAACGGATAATAAATAAAAAATCCAAAATAAAGTGAAAAAGTACAGACTTATCGACAACGTGATCGGTTGGCTCGTGTTTGTGGTGGCAGCAATCACCTATCTGCTCACCATTGAGCCTACTGCGAGCTTCTGGGACTGCCCGGAATTTATTGCTCAGGCATTTAAGAGTGAGGTTGGCCACCCACCCGGCAACCCCATCTTCATTCTTGTGGGCCGCTTTGCCGCCAACTTTGCTGGTGGCGATGTGATGGCGGTTTCGAAGTGTGTGAATGCCATGTCGGCGCTGCTGAGTGCCGCCACCATCCTGTTCCTGTTCTGGACCGTGACCCACCTTGTGAAAAAACTGGTGGTGAAAGACGGCGAGGAAGACGGCATGACTCTCACCCAATACCTCGTGGTGATGGGCAGTGGCGTGTGTGGCGCATTGGTTTACACATGGAGCGACACCTTCTGGTTCTCTGCTGTTGAGGCTGAGGTTTACGCATTCTCTTCGTTCTGTACCGCCCTTGTGGTGTGGCTGATGCTCAAGTGGGAAGACCAAGCCGACGACCCACGCAGCGACCGCTGGATTATCCTCATCGCTTATGTGTTTGGTTTCTCGCTGGGTGTGCACCTGCTCAACCTGCTCTGCATTCCAGCCCTTGCGCTCATTTTCTACTACCGCAAGTGGAAAGAAACCACCGTTAAGGGCTCGCTTATCACGCTGCTCGTATCGTTTGCCGTGATTGTGGCTATCCTCTACGGTCTGGAACCAGGCTTCGTGGAACTCGGTGGCTACTTCGACCTCCTTTTCGTGAACACCTTCGGCATGTCGTATAACTCAGGTGTGCTCTTCTACGCATTCCTCACGCTTGCCATCTTCTCATGGGCTATCTATGAAATCTACAAAGGCACCAACGGCACGCTCATGCGCGTATCGTTCCTGCTCGCCATCGTGATTTCGGGTATGCTCTTCGTTGGCGACAACTTGCTCATTCCAGTGGTGCTCGCCATCGCCCTCGCTGTGTATCTCTTCAAATTCATGAAGAAGGTGCAACGCCGCATCATGGCTAACATTCTCATTAGCTCGCTGATGATTTTCATCGGTTTCTCTTGCTATGCGCTGATTATTATCCGCTCAAGCGCCAACTTGCCATTGGACGAAAACTCGCCCAACAATATGTTTGCGCTCAACAGCTACTTGAGCCGTGACCAGTATGGCAAAACTCCATTGCTCTACGGCCCTGTATATACCGCAGGCTCTCCACAATACCAGAGCAACAGCCAGGGCATGGCTTCCACTCGCTTCAAGAAAGGCGCCAAGCAATGGGCGCGCGTGGTGAAGACCTCGGCTGACCAGCCTGACCAATATGTGGGCACTGGCTACGCAAAAGACCCAGTATATCCAAGCGAAATGAATATGCTGTTCCCTCGCATCTGGTCGACTGCCCATGCAAACTACTACAACACATATTTCGACACCGAGAACAAGCCATTCAGCGAAACCCTCGCCACCATCATCGTGGATGAGAACGGCAACCCCGATACCCGATTCAACCAGTCGCAACAAATGCTTCCAAAGCCATCGTTCTTCAACAATATCGAGTTCTTCCTGGGTTATCAGCTCAACTACATGTATATGCGCTATTTCCTGTGGAACTTCGCAGGTCGCCAAAACGATGTGCAGGGCTTGAACTGCGAAATGGGCGATGTGACCCGTGGCAACTGGATTACCGGTTTCAATTTCTTGGACAACGCCCGCCTTGGCGACCAAGAGTTGCTTCCTGCTGAATATGGCAAGGAAAATAAGGGACACAACGTGTTCTACTGCCTGCCTCTGTTGCTCGGCATCATCGGTTTGCTGTGGCAAGCATTTGCTGGCAAGCGCGGCATTGAGCAATTCTGGGTGGTGTTCTTCCTGTTCTTCATGACAGGTATCGCCATCGTGCTCTACCTCAACCAACCACCATTGCAGCCTCGTGAGCGCGACTACGCCTACGCTGGCTCATTTTATGCCTACGCCATTTGGGTGGGTATGGGCGTGGCAGGCCTGTGGAGCTTTGTGGTGAAACTGCTCAACCGTGGCAAGAAGGCAAAGAACGAGGCTGAGGCTGAAAAGCTCTTTGCTGAGGCTGCTGTCACCACTCCATCGAAGGCGATGGCATTTGTGGCTGTGGCTATCGGCCTGATTGTGCCATTGCAGATGGTGAGCCAAACTTGGGACGACCACGACCGCTCGTACCGCACCGCCGCACACGACTTCGGCATGAACTACCTGTCGAGCCTTGATGAAAACGCTATCATCTTCACCAATGGCGACAACGATACATTCCCACTGTGGTATCTCCAGGAAGTGGAAGGCTACCGCACCGATGTGCGCGTGGTGAACTTGAGTTACCTCTCCACCGACTGGTACATCGCACAGATGCAGCGCGCTGCCTACAAGTCGGCTCCACTGCCAATGATGGCCGACTCGCTCAGTTACGCCTACGGCAACCGTGGCGGCACCACCATCGAAGACGATGGTCTCTTCAACATCCTTTCAGTGACCGACGCGTTGAAGAAATTCTACGCTGCCGACGCCGAACGCGATGAAGACGGCATCGTGCGTGGTAAACTCGAAAGCGGCAAGTTCTTCATCAACTCAAATGCCGACGCAGCCGTTAAGGCTGGCGTGATTTCGGCTGGTATGCGCGACTTGGCAGAAGACCAACTCAACATTCCATTTGCCGACGCACACCAGAACGGTTGGGCTTCAGCAAGCGATATGATGATGCTCGACCTCGTGAACGCAAGCATCACCCAAGGTTGGAAGCGTCCTGTTTACTTTGCTTGCACCGTGAGCGACGACATGTACGCAGAGTTCGCTCCATATTTGCAACTCACTGGTATGGCTTACCAAATCACTCCTCTCCGCACTCAAAACTACGGCGACGAGATTGTGGCAAACACCGACAAGATGTATAAGAATGTGACCACCAAATTCCGTTGGGGCGGTCTCGACACGCCAGAAGGCCGTGCAGGCAAAATCTACCTCGACGAAACGGTGCGCCGTATGGTCAACACCACTCGCACTATGATAATCACGCTCGCCAACAGCCTCGTTGATGAAGCCACAGCGGCACAAGAAGCGAAGAAGGATGGCAAGGCTACTATCTATGGCGAGAACGTTGACAAATTCTTCGCCGATCGCGTGGCCAAGGCTGAAAAGGTGCTTGCGCTCATGCAAGACAAGATGAGCGAAAAGGCTTGCGCATACTCGTTCAACAACCGTATGCAGATGGGCCGCGTTTACGAATCGCTCTACCAACTCACCAACAAGGAGGCATATCGCAAGTCGGCTATCGCGCTCGTTGAGGGTGATTTGATGCAGTTCAGCCAATACGCTGTGTTTGCTCAACGCCTGAGCGAGAAATATCCAATGCTCAGCACTTGCAACATCGACAATTACTTGGCTCACAGTTATCTGCCACAGTTGCTGATGTTCTACGAGCAAATCAACAAGGCTGGCTATCCAGCAATGCTGAAGAAGTTGGCAGCTAAGGGCGTTGACACTCGCGCCGTGCAAGCCTCCATTCAGATGATGCTTCAACAGCAATCGCAGCCACAGCAGCATCAGGAAGATGCCGCACCTGCCGATTCCACCATGCCTGAAGGTTTTGCCGACAGTGGCTTGGTGGGAATGCTTGGCGGCTTGCCGAACGACGAAGAAGAATAAAACGATTTGATTATATCACCATAAAGGGCGGAGTTTTAGGGCTGCCGCCTTTTATGGTTTTTTTATCAACTGAAAAACTCTTTTCTATAGTTATGATGGGTATCAAACGCTATCTTAATCGCCTGGTGGAGCGTCCGCCATTGCTGTATCGAATGTTGTTCCCCGAAACGGTGTGGCGTCTGCATTTCAAGCCTCGCACCGTGTATCTCACTTTCGACGACGGACCTATCCCCGAAGTCACCCCCTGGGTGCTCGACACGCTCGACCACTACGGTGTGAAAGCCACATTCTTCTGTGTGGGCGAAAATGTGCAGCGCAATCCCGAACTGTTTCAAGAGTTGCTGCGCCGTGGCCACAGCGTGGGCAACCACACGATGAACCACATGCAGGGCGCAAAGGTGAGCACGAAGGTGTATCTCCACAATGTGTTTCAAGCCAACGAGCTGATACACTCGTCGCTGTTCCGACCGCCTCACGGCTTGCTCCGCTGGGCACAGTCGAAGGTGCTGCGCTCGCGCTTTGCCATCATCATGTACGACCTCGTGAGCCACGACTACAGCCGCAAGCTCACAGGCGAACAGGTGTTTGAGAATGTGAAGCACTTTGCGCGCAACGGCTCCATCATCGTGTTTCACGATTCGCTGAAAGCAGAAAAAAATATGAAATATGCGTTGCCTCGCTCTATTGAGTGGCTGCGCAATGAAGGTTACGAATTTGCAAAAATCCCAATGTCGCATAGGTGATGACATCAAGGCTGAGGCACTTCGCCTGGGCTTTGATGCTGTGGGGTTTGCCCATGCCGCTCCTGTGAGTCATGAGGCTGCCAAGGCATTCACGCAATGGATTGCCGAAGGCAAGCACGACTGTATGCAGTGGGCTACCAACTACACCGACTTGCGGCTCGACCCCACACGCCTGGTGGAAGGCGCACAAACGGTGATTTCGCTGGCGGTGAACTATCTGCCGCGGCAAATTCAAGAGGCTGATGCGCCGCAGGTTGCGCGCTATGCCTACGGCACCGACTATCACGAGGTGGTGCGCGACATGGCGCGGCAGTTGGCGGCGTATATCAAGGAGCGCACTGGGCACGAATCGCGCGTGTGCGTGGACAGTGCGCCCATTCTCGAACGCTACTGGGCGCAGCAGGCAGGGTTGGGGTTCATCGGGCTCAACACGCTGCTTATTATCCCCGGCCGTGGCTCGTTCTTCTTCCTGTGTGAACTGGTGACCACTCTGCCGCTCACCCCCGACGCGCCTTGCACCCTCACTTGTGGCGATTGCCACGCTTGCGAGCGCCGTTGCCCCGGTGGCGCACTGAGCGGAGGCGTGCTCGATGCCGCCCGATGCCTATCGTGCCAAACCATCGAAAACCGATCCGAACATCTCCCTGAATGGGTGAACGAGAAAATAGGGAATCACCTCTACGGCTGCGACGAGTGTCAAATCGCTTGCCCCCACAATCGCCACGCCACCCCCACGGCGCACCCCGAATTTCAAGCCAGGGAGGGCGTGCTACACCTCACCACACAGCAAGTGCTCAGCATGACGCAGGAGCAATTCTCCGCCACCTTCCGCCACAGTCCCATCAAGCGCGCCAAACTCGCCGGCCTCCGCCGCAATGCCCAAGCCCTCACCAATCCCAAACAATCCTAAACCACTAATTAAATAGATCGTCGAGTAGCACTTGGTTGTTCACGATAGAAGAGTGTTTGCCCTGCTTCACCCCATAGGTGGTTACGAAAGTGTTGCTAATGCCTTTTTTGCACTTGGTGGAGGCGCAGAAATCAGCCATGCGGTTGCGCAGACGCTCGGCGTATGCTTTTGTGATTTCAAAAGGAGCGTTGCTAAATTTCATTTCGCAGAGGTTCACAATGCGGTCGGCACGGTCGATGATGAGGTCGATTTGCGAGGTTTCGTTTTTCCATTGCGAAACCGAAGAGGCAATGCCGCTGATGCCCAAGGCATCCTTGATTTGGGGAAGATGCACAAGGCAAAGGAGTTCGAAACTGAAGCCTTGCCATGCCGAAACCGATGCCGAAAGCATATTGTTTGACCACCATTTCGGGTCCATATCACGGTTGTTGGCAATGTATTTAAAGTAGAAAAGTGTGTAGAAGTCGATAAGGCGGTAAGTCAATCCTCGCACCTTTTTCCCGTATTGCTGATAACATTCAATAAAACCACACTTCTCAAGATTGTTGAGGTATTGCGTCAGGGCACTGCTCTTGATTTTTGTGTTTTCTGCAATCTCGGCGCGTGTGAGCCCTTTGCGTTTTTGAGCGAGTGTTTCAACGATTGCCACATATAACTGTGCGTTGGAGAAAAGGGCGTGATAGAGTTCGCCAAATTCCAGTCGGAGTGATGCGTTGCGTGAGAAAAACAGTTCGTCAACATTTTGTGCAAAACTTTTGCTTGTGTCAAGCAGACTGAGGTAAAAAGGCACGCCACCCAGCACCATATAGGTTTGGGCGATTTGGAAGCGGTCCCAGTGTGCTCCTGCGCAAGTGAGATATTCTTCAACCTCTTTGAGCGAGAACGGCTCCAATACTATCTGTTTGGTGATGCGGGCGTGAAGTCCGCCTTTGTTTGCCACAAGTTTGTCGTTCATCCACGATGTGGCAGAGCCGCTTGCAATGAGCATCACATCGTCTTGGAGTGCGCCCCAACTGTTCCAAAAGTATTCCAATGCCTCCACGAAATCCGATTTTGCGGCATCAATCCAAGGCATTTCGTCGATGAAGATGATTTTTCGCTTGCCATCCTTTGAGGCGATGCCTTGCAGCAGTTCCTGCAATGCCTCAAACGCTTCAAACCAGTTCGCTGCGGTGGTTGCTGCGGTGGGGTTGTAGCCGTATTGCCTTAGGGCAATGCTAAACTTGTGCAGTTGTTGAGTGGTGGTCAGATTATGGCCGCCAGTGTAATAAAAAGCATATTGGTCGGCATACACGCTGTTCACCAGAAAGGTTTTTCCGATGCGTCGGCGGCCGGTCACAATCACAAACTCTGCTCTATCAGATGTGTAGCAGCGATTCAGTTCGTCTATTTCGCGCTCTCTTCCTATTAATTTGCCCATCGTGTTTTTTGCTTTTTTGGTTTGACACAAAGATAGATAAAAAAATCGAGATAATTTCAGAAAATGTGGATAAATTGAAATTATCTACATCAAAAAGCATAGATAATTTCAGAAAACGCGAGTAAATTGAAATTATCTACCACAAAAAGCATAGATAATTTCAGAAAATCCCATTTTTTGGGGAATTGGTGATATGGCGATTACCTCTGTCGCATCGCACCTCGTGAAATCTCCTGAATGCTATATAGTGCGATGGGTGGAGGCTCGGTGATATTGCTGTTTTTTTGGTCATTATCTGCAATGAGGGTGGAAAAACGGTGAATGTGTGATTTTTGCAACGAAAAAAATGATTAACTTTGCCCCCACAATCAAAATACATATATAATTATGAAAAGAATTTTATCTATTGCAATTATAGCTATCATGGCACTTGCCAACGTGGCTCATGCGGAAGAGAACAAGGGCGGAAATGTGGAGTTTGAAATCACAGGTGGTGTGCAGGCCGCTACTATTAGCTATGGCACCATCGTGTCGCGCGTGGGTTTCCATGCCGGTTTGCGTGCTTCGAAAGACTTCAAGTTCTTCACCCCAGAAAATGCCATCTACGGCAACGTGGCTGCGCTGATTTCGCTCAAGGGCGGTAAGCTCGAAAACGACAAGGGCAAAACCGTTTACAATCCCTACTATCTCGAAATCCCCATTCACGCTGGTTATAGCCACGTTATCAGCGAGAACGCCAAGTTCTACTACGAAATGGGTCCATACTTCGCTGTGGGGCTTTTCGGTAAGACCGACGGCAAAACCGTGTTCGACGACCTCAATTTCCGTCGCTTCGACTTCGGTTTGGGCTTGCGTACGGGCGTTGACTTCTACAAGCACTTCTCGCTGGGTTTGGGCTACGATGTGGGCTTGATCAATGTGCAGAAGGGCACAGGAGCCAACAAAAACTTCTATGTGTCGGCTGGCTATAAGTTCTAAAACGAATATTCCATAACACCAACGATAAGGGCTCGGAACGCAGCGTTTCGGGCCCTCGTTACGTTTTGGCGTTGCCAGAATTGCCATTTTGGTGGTATCTTTGGCGCTACTGTTAAACCTCGGTGACAATTCGCCGTCTAATCCGCGATGTAATAAGAAATGACAAAATGATTTGAAACTTAATTTTTTAGCATGAAAAAAGAACGTAAAAAATCTCGTGCCCTTGCGGCGTTGGCTGTGATAGTGGCTGTTGTGTGTATGGTGCCGATGCTGGTATCGTGCCAAAAGCCTCTGCCCACACCCGAAGGCAAGCCCCTTGACCGTGTGCAGCTGATGACTGCCACAGGCGAACTGGCAACTGTGGAATACACCGTGTCGAAAATCATCAAGGCAAAAGACTGCACTTGGTGGAAAATTGGCGAAAAGCGTGTGCTTTTCAAGTGCAACGCCTATCTGCAAGCGGGCGTGGACATGACCAGTTACGACGACAGCAAAACGCGCATCGACTCGTCGGCTATGGCAATCACCGTCACGCTGCCAAAGGTGAAAATCCTCTCGTGCCGTATGCCTTTCGAGGAAATCCGACTTGTGGAAAACGAAGCCACAGGCTTCCGACACCAGTTCTCGGCAGAAGAGCGCCAACTCTTGCTCCAGCAGGGCGAGCAGTCGATTCTTGCCGATGTTGACAGTGGCAAATACGCCATCCTTGCTGATGCCGAGCGCAACACTCGCATCTTTTTCGAGCGTATGCTCACCCGATTGGGATATAAAAGTGTAACCATTAAATTTGAGAAATGATGTTTAAACTCACAAAAAATATAGCTTCCACAGTGCTCTCGCTTGCCATCGTAGGGATAGTGTATCTGTTCGTGGCCGACACCTACAAGTGGTGGCCATTTGAGAGCGTGACCGAAACTGTGAAAATCGACGAAACACCCAACGTGGTGACCGAAATCCGTGGCATCAAGAAATTTACCACAGCGTGCTACTATGGTGATGTGACCATTTCGAAGGAGAAGGCGAGCGACAACTGGCTGAAGAACCTGCTTCGCCAGCGCGACCGCATCTGCCTCATTGGGCGTGGCACCATTCGTGCCGGCTACGATTTTGAGAAACTCCCAGCCGACGCGGTGAAAATCAGCGGCGACACCCTGCGTGTGAAACTTCCACCTGTGGAGGTGCTCGACACCATCTGCAACCCGAAAGACTGCGAGGTGTTTATCGACGACGGCAACTGGCCCCACGACCGAGTGCAATCGATTCACGCCGACCTGCAAAACGTGCTGGTGGACGATGCTTTGAAATGCCACATTATAGCCAAGGCATCAAAATCAGGCAAGGCCCAACTCCAAAAGCTCTTCAAATCTTTCGGCTTCACCACCGTAATCCTCAATTAAATAATCTGCCAAACTCAATGATTTCAGCATGAGTTTGGCAGATTTAATTTTTGCAAAGGAAAGTGGACTACCGGCAAATGATGATGCCGAAGAGCGGTAGCACACCTACGCAAGCATCGCTATCTAACAGATTTTTAAAGGAGGTAGGAAACATGCCCCTCGGCAGAAGTTTTTTTTCGCGAAGCGGCTTTTTCTTCGGGCGGCGAGGAGGGGGCGACGCCCTCACTACCAATCATACACACCCAGTTTTCTCAAATTATCCTGAGCAGTGCTATGGCCTTGTGCCGCCGCTTTCTTAAACCACCGAATGGCAGTAGCCCTATTCTTTGCCACGCCTTTGCCATGGTCATAGCAATAGCCCAAATTATTTTGCGCATCAGCATCCCCCTGCTCTGCAGCAAGGCGATACCATTTCATTGCCTTGGCGTACGATTGGCTTATGCCATAGCCATTTTCATAGCACACGCCCAAATTATATTGCGCCTTTACATGGCCCTGCTCTGCAGCAAGGCGACACCATTTCACCGCCTCGGTGTACGATTGGCTTACGCCTTCGCCATTGGAATAACAATTGCCCAAACTATATTGCGCCTTTACATGGCCCTGCTCTGCAGCAAGGCGACACCATTTCACTGCCTCGGTGTAGGATTGGCTTACGCCTTCGCCGTTGTAATAGCAATAGCCCAAACTATATTGCGCAGCAGCATACCCCTGCTCTGCAGCAAGGCGACACCATTTCACTGCCTCGGTGTACGATTGGCTTATGCCTTTGCCAAAGTAATAGCAACAGCCCAAATTATATTGCGCATCAGCATACCCCTGCTCTGCAGCAAGGCGATACCATTTCACTGCCTCGGCGTAGTTTTTGTCGGTGCCATAGCCGAAGACATAGCAACGGCCCAAAAAGCATTGTGAAATTTTGTCGCCATTTTCTGCTTCCACTTTGAGCTTTGCCAATGCCTGCTTATATAGGCTATTCGCCTTCGTGTAGTTGGAAGCCACACCCTTTCCTTCATCATAATGCACACCTAACTGGTATAGCCCTACGGCATCACCTTGGTCGGCACTCTTTTGTGCCCATTTCACCGCCTCTTTATAGTTTTTCTTCACGCCGTTGGTGCCATTTGTATAACATCTTGCCACAAGCCCTTGTGCGCGGGCGTTTCCCGCCTTTGCTTTTGCCACCAATTCGGCATCGTTGGGTAATTTCTCTGTCTTTTCGGTGCGGGTTTTCGTTCTGTTGCTCGACTTTCTTTTTTGAGCATATGCTGATGAGCAGCACACCACTATCGCCAGCATAAGGTAAGCAATCTTTTTCATTTCTTCCGTATTTTAGGTTTAAATTGCCATAAATATATGAAAAATTCTTCGCTCCAGCAATCGGCACCCTGAAAAATCATGCCCCGTGCGCACGGCAAAAACACATTTTTTTTAATTTTAGGGTCAAAATCTTGAATATTAGCGAGAAAGTTTATAACTTTGTGCCGATTTTAACGTGAAAATTGTAGAGTAATGGCGTCATACAAGTTGCCACTTAAGTCTTTGTCGATTGGTGTTCAGGAGTTTAACTACCACTTGAACGCTGCTTTTTTCAATGATATAGAAGCCACTGATGTGCGTGAAGCCAGCGTGGATGTCGTTGTGAAAGTTGACCGCAAAGACGACTCGATTTATCAATTATCGTTTGAGTTTGGCGGTGAACTCACTATTCCATGCGACCGCTGTCTCGACGATATGCGGCACACCGTTGATGCGACTTACGATTTGACCGTGAAGGAAGGGGAAGAGTACGACGATAGCGACGATGAAGTGCTCGTGATACCTGGCCACTGGCGTGAACTTGATTTGACTCCGCTAATGCGCGACACTGTGTTACTCACCATTCCTATTATGCACGCGCACCCCGAAGGGGAGTGCAACGAGCAGATGCTCGACCGTCTGGAGCAGATGCGCGCGGTGAATATCACCGACGATGAGCAGCTGCACGAGGCAGAGGGCGGCATCGACCAAGAAGTGAATACAAACAAATCTTCTGACGACGACATCGACCCACGATGGGCGGCTCTGAAGAAATTAAAAGATAACAACTAAAAAAATAATAAGAAAATGGCACATCCTAAACGTAGACAATCAAAGACTCGCACAGCTAAGCGCAGAACTCATGACAAGGCTGTAGCTCCAACTATCGCACAGTGCTCAAACTGCGGCGCATGGCATGTTTATCACACTGTATGCCCTGAATGCGGCTACTATCGTGGCAAACACGTAATGGGCGAAGAAGCAGCTGTTTAATAAGGCTACAACCCACTTGAGACTAACTCAAAAAGATTTCTGTGTATCCTGAATAACGCTGATAAAGTGCTATTTGGGATATACTTGCTTATTTAAATACACAATTTCGATATGCTTAACGCAAAGATTTCTGGTATTGCTTCCTACTTGCCCGACTACGTTCTCACCAACGATGAACTGTCGCGCATGGTAGACACTAACGATGAGTGGATCACAACCCGTGTGGGCATCAAAGAACGCCGCATTCTCAAAAAGGAAGTGGGCTCTTCTTACATGGGTATTCAAGCTGTGAACAAACTTCTTGAAGAAACTGGCACTAATCCCGACGACGTGGATTTGCTCATTTGTGCCACTTCAAACCCCGACTACCGTTTCCCTTCTACCGCCTCTGTGATTGCTCACGGTTGTGGTTTGGAAAAGAAATGCTACGCCTACGACATTCAGGCTGCTTGTGCTGGTTTTATCGTGGCTTCGTTCGATGCCAACGCCTACATCAAGAGCGGTTTGTATAAGAAGGTGATTGTGGTTTGTGCAGAAAAGATGTCGAGCATGGTGAACTATGAAGACCGTGCCACATGTCCTCTTTTCGGCGACGGTGCAGCAGCAGTGCTGATGGAGCCAACTGAAGAGCCTGTGGGCTTCGTAGATGGCGTGTTCCATGTAGATGGCAGCGGCCTCGAACACCTCGTGTACAAGGCTGGTGGCTCTGCTCACCCAACCACTCACGAAACCGTTGACGCAAAAGAAAACTTCCTCTATCAAGAAGGCCGCGCAGTGTATAAGTCGGCTGTGATGGACATGCTCAACTCAAGCAAGGAAGTGATGGAGCGCAACAACCTCAAGATTGAGGACGTGAAATGGTTCGTTCCTCACCAGGCAAATCTCCGCATCATCGAAGCTGTTGGCAGCCGTCTCGGTCTTTCTGAAGAGCAAGTGCTCGTCAACATTCAGAAGGTGGGTAACACCAGCGCCGCCTCAATTCCAATCTGCCTCGACCACAACAAGGGCAAATTGAAGAAGGGCGACAAGATTGTGCTCACTGCCTTCGGCGCAGGTTTCACTTGGGGTGCTTCATATCTCATCTGGGGCATGTAATCCGTCTCCATCGGAGATGTGTTAACACTGGTAGATAATCACCATTTCAGAAGAAATGATGTGAATCCTATAATCAAACAAAAAATGCATTTTGCCCAATGTCTGGGCGGTGCGTTTTTTGTTTGTATATAAGAGCTCGTACAGCAGGGGTAGAAACATAGGCGTTTGCCAATGGCGATTGGTGCCATGGCTGGTATGCCGTGCGGCTCTGAATACTAAACTATAATTTTAATCTCTCAAAAAAGAAGAATGCATAAAGCAGGTTTTGTCAACATCGTAGGCAACCCCAACGTGGGTAAATCCACCCTGAGCAATATCCTTGTGGGTGAACGCCTCTCTATCATCACAAGCAAGGCGCAAACCACACGCCACCGCATTATGGGCATCGTGAACACTGACGAATATCAAATCGTGTTTAGCGACACCCCTGGCGTGCTGAAACCCAAATTCAAGTTACAGGAAAGTATGCTTGAATACTCCACTGGCGCGCTTGTGGATGCCGATGTGCTGCTTTATGTGACCGATGTTGTGGAAACTCCGACCAAGAACAAGGAGTTTCTTGAAAAGGTGGCTCGCGAGAAAGTGCCCATCATTTTGGTAATCAACAAAATTGACCTGCTCTCCGGTCAGGACGAACTGGTGAAGATTGTGGAAGAGTGGCGCGCGCTGCTCCCTCAAGCCGAAATCTATCCCACCAGCGCCAAGGAGAACTTCAATGTGGACCAAATCATGAAGCGCATCGTGGAACTGCTGCCCGAAAATCCACCTTACTTCGGCAAAGACGCCCTCACCGACCGCTCATCACGCTTTTTCGTCACCGAAATCGTGCGCGAGAAAATTCTGCTCACCTACGACAAGGAAGTGCCTTACGCCACACAGGTGATTGTGGAGAAGTTCGACGAAGGCGACGATGAAATCCACATCATGGCAGTGATTTATGTGGAGCGCGACACGCAAAAGGGCATTATCATCGGCCGTCAAGGCAAAAAACTCAAGCATGTGGGTATCGAGGCGAGAAAGGAACTTGAAAAGTTCTTCGAAAAGCATGTGTATCTGCAACTGTTTGTGAAAGTGGAGAAAGATTGGCGAAACCAGGAGAAGAAACTCAAGGCTTTCGGCTATCTCGATTAAGAAAATATTAATTAGGCTTGCCAAGTGACTTGGGAGGAATATAGGGCAGGCCTCAACACCAAATTTACACCGAAAAATGGCAAGATTAATAGCAATAGTAGGACGCCCTAACGTGGGCAAATCAACGCTGTTCAACCGTTTGACCAAAACCCGCGCCGCCATCGTGAACAATGAGAGCGGCACCACTCGTGACCGCCAGTATGGCAAAACCGAATGGGGCGGCATGGAAATGTCGGTGGTCGATACCGGCGGCTGGGTAGTGAACAGCGACGACATATTTGAAGACGAAATCAACAAGCAGGTGGCGCTCGCCATCGAAGAGGCTGATGTGATTCTGTTTATGGTGGATATCAAGAACGGCGTGACCGACCTCGACGACCATGTGGCAGCCATTCTGCGCCGTAGCAAGAAGCCTGTGGTGCTGGTCACCAATAAAGACGACAACAACGACAGCATCTACCTCGAAAGCGAATTTTATTCGTTGGGATTGGGACAGCCATTCTCTATCTCGGCCATCAACGGCACCGGCACTGGCGACCTTCTCGACGAGGTGGTGCGCCTTATGCCCGAAAAAGACGACAATGAGGTGGAGGAGGAACTTCCACGCTTCGCTATCGTGGGCCGTCCAAACGCAGGCAAATCGTCGCTCATCAACTCGCTCATGGACGAGCAGCGCAACATTGTGACCGACATTGCCGGCACCACTCGCGACAGCATCTACTCGCGCTACAATAAGTTTGGATTCGACTTCTATTTGGTCGATACCGCAGGTATTCGCAAGAAAAACAAGGTGAACGAAGATGTGGAATACTATTCGGTGCTCCGCAGTATTCGCGCCATTGAATATAGCGACGTGTGTCTTCTCGTGATCGACGCCACCCGTGGTATCGAGTCGCAAGACGTGAATATTTTCTCCATCATCGAAAAGAACCGCAAGGGCTTGGTGGTGCTGGTCAACAAGTGGGACATCGCGCAAGAGAAATCGCAGCAGTCGATCACCTATATGGAGAATACTATTCGCCAGCGCTTTGCGCCATTCTCCGACTTCCCCATCATCTTCGGCTCGGCGCTCACCAAGCAGCGCATCTACAAGGTGCTGGAAGAGGCAATCAAGGTGTATCAGAACCGCAAGCGCATCATTCCCACATCGCAACTCAACAACGCCATGCAGGAAATCATCGGCGCATATCCACCACCAGCCACTAAGGGCAAGATGGTGAAGATAAAATATGTGACCATGCTCAAAGAGGCGCGCGTTCCTTCGTTCGTGTTCTTCTGCAATTTGCCACAGTGGATCAAGGACCCATACAAGCGCTACCTCGAAAACCAGATTCGCGAGCGTTGGGACTTGAAAGGCACGCCAATCAACCTTTATTTCCGTCAGAAATAAGCGAGAGGGCATCAGCCTCACCTCCATATCAGCATATAAAGCTCGCAATAACAGAATGTTGCGAGCTTTATTTATAAGGTGACAGTTAATTGTCCGTTGAAATTGCAGTAAAAATGCTTAAAAATCTTAATAAGGTGGCAAAAAGGAGAAAAAACACCCTAATATTTGCGCTGTTCACACTTATTAATTATTGTTTGCATATTTTTAATTGGATATTGAAAAAACTGTATTACCTTTGTACTTACAAAAAAAGAAGACAACAACATCCTTTAATACTATTGACAACTTCTTGTGTCAAGCCCCTTTTTTGGGGGTGGTCACAGCAAGAAAGGCTAACAAAAAATTATATACTTGAATTTTGGTTATGATAGAGGTGTGCTTTTGTGAAAAAGCGCACTTTTATTTTACACCCCCACCATCCCAAAGTAAATTTTTATTTTTTTGGTGGGGGATTTGGGGATGGTGGGGGGAATTGGTATATTTGTGGTGATTTTTTTATTCCAAATCGGTCATTAGGACTGATGGGCGATTTGGGTTTATTGGTAAATGTGATTTTTTGATGATGAAAAGGATTTTGATTGGGCTGCTTTTGGCGGTGGTGTGTGTGAATTTGGCTTGGGCTGATGGTGAGTTGGGGTTGGCTTTGGATGCGCTTAACAATCCGAAGGCGCAGCGTGTGCTGGTGGTGTCGCATCGTGGCGACTGGCGTAACGCTCCCGAAAATTCCATTCCTGCGATGCTGAATTGCGTGGCGATGGGTGTGGATATGGTTGAAATCGACTTGCACATGACGAAAGATGGCCACTTGGTGCTGATGCACGATAAGAAGGTGGACCGCACCACCAACGGAAAGGGTGAAGTTAAGAATCTCACGCTGGCGGAAATCAAGCAGTTGCGTTTGCGCAATGGCATGGGGCGCGTGACCACGGTGCAGGTGCCTACCATGGAGGAGGTGTTTGCCGCTCTGAAGGGCAAGGTGCTGATAAATGTGGATAAGGGTTACGACTATTTCGATGAGGTGTATGCCGCAGCCCGTCGCCTGGATATGGTTGACCAAATTGTGATTAAGGCGAAAGGCAGATTGCAGAAGATTCAGAAGGAGAAAGGCGATGTGATTCAAAAGTCGATATTTATGCCGATTGTTCACCTCGATGTGGACAGTGCGGAGCAGGTGCTTGACGAGTTTTTGGGTATTCGTCCGGTGGCTGTGGAGTGCTGTTTCAAGACGGTTACACCCACTGTGGAGCGATTGCTGAAGAAGATTGACGACGCTGGCGTGAAGGTGTGGATCAATACACTGTGGCCGTCGCTCAACGGCGGACACGACGACGACCGTGCCGTGATTGATGGCGACCCCGACGGCGCATGGGGCTGGGCATTAAATCACTATGTCCAATTCCTGCAAACCGACCGCCCCGCCTTGCTCATCGAATACCTGAAGCAGCAAGGAAGAAGATGAGGATTCAGAAATTAGAAATTAGAAATTAGATAAATCGAGAATTCGAAGATTCGAATGATCCGAATGATCCGAATGATTCGAGATTTTGAAAATCCAGAAAAAAGAAAACGCCCAGATTTTGGGCGTTTTTCTGTTTGATATGTGGGGAATTTTATTTGTTGCGGGTGATGATGTAACTGAAGATGGATTTGAAGGCGTCTACTGTTTCGCTTGCGGGGAAGTCGGCGAGCAGAGTCTCGGCTTCTTGTCGCAGGCGTTCCATGGTGCGGAATGCGTAGTCGATGCCCCCAGCATTTTTGGCAAACTCCACCAGTTGGTTGATTTCCTCGTCGTTGAGTTCTTGCTTGTGCGCCAACTTGTTCATTTCCTCGCACTCCGGCAATTCCTTTCTGCCGAGGGCGTAGATGAGCGGCAAGGTGATTTTTCCCTCGCGCAAATCGTTGCCTGTGGGCTTTCCTACTGCTGGGTCGTGGAAATAGTCGAAAGTGTCGTCCTTGATTTGGAAGCATTGACCTAAAAGTTCCGCAAAGCGTTTCAACTTCTTGAGTGATTCCTCGTCGGCTCCTGCGGTGATGCCACCCACTTCCACGCAACTGGTGAAAAGCGATGCCGTTTTGCGGCTGATGATGGTCATGTACACCTCCTCGGTGATTTCACGGCTACGAGCGTTGTCGATTTGGTCGATTTCTCCCATCGCCAAATCCGCACCCATCGTAGAGAGCGAGTTGAGCACACGAATGTCGCCAGCACGCACAGCGCACGACAGCGCGCCACTCACGAAAAAGTCGCCCACGAGCACAGCCACGTGGTTGTCCCACACGCTGTTCACTGTAGGCAGCCCACGGCGCGACATGCTTTGGTCGATCACATCGTCGTGAATGAGAGAAGCGTTGTGCAGGAGTTCGATGGCGGCACCGGCGTTGAGCACACGCTCGTTGATACCATTAAAAAGTTTTGCGCTCAGCAGCACCAGCACTGGGCGTATTTGCTTACCCTTAGTGCGCAGATAATCAGTAACTATATGATTGGTGAGCGCACTTGGACTTTTTAGAGTGTCGGCAATGATTGCGTTTAACTTCGCCAATTCTGGCTTAATCGTTTCTTGTATTTGGTCGAGTTTTACCATTTGAGTGCAAAAGTACGAATAATTCTGATTATGTGGGGATTTTTGCGGTTAATAGTTGCAAAATTTCTTGGTGTGGTGCAAAAAATGCGGAGCGATTTATGGGCTAAAATTTCAATAATCGGGGAAAAAGGAGTAATTTTATCAAGCCGTAAGTTTTCGGCATTTTGACATTACAACTGGCAATAAACAACGATCTTAATAATGAGCGACAAAAAACGACTTTTCGTTCTCGACGCATACGCGTTGATTTTCAGAGCATATTATGCGCTTATGCGCAATCCTCGCTTTTCGAGCGGAGGCATCGACACCTCGGCGGTGTTCGGTTTTGTGAACATTCTGCAAGACCTTTTAAAGCGCGAAACACCCACCCACATAGCCGTGTGCTTCGACCCAGGCGGAAAGACCTTCCGCCACGAGGAATACGAACTATATAAAGCCAACCGCGACGAGACGCCAGAGGGTATCAGGGTGGCGGTGCCGTACATCAAGCGCATACTGGAGGCGTATCGCATTCCGGTGTTTGTGAAAGAGGGCTACGAGGCCGACGATGTGATTGGCTCGCTCTCGAAAATCGCCTGCCAACACGGTTTCGAAACCTATATGGTGACGGGTGACAAGGATTTTGGGCAGCTGGTGAACGACTGCACGAAAATATACAATCCCGGTAAAAATGAAATCATGGGCGTGAAGGAAGTGACGGAAAAGTACGGTTTGACCGACCCTATCCAGGTGATTGACCTGCTCGGACTGATGGGCGACTCTGCCGACAACATTCCCGGCTGCCCCGGCGTGGGCCCGAAAACGGCGGAAAAACTCATTCAGCAGTTCGGCTCCATTGAAAATCTGTTGAGCCACACCGATGAACTGAAAGGCGCATTGAAGGCGAAGGTGGAAAATAATGCCGAGCAAATCAGGCTGTCGAAGCACCTTGCCACCATCAAGACCGATGTGCCACTCGACTGGGACGAGGAAGCGCTGAAGCGTGTGCCCGTGGATTTTGTGGCACTGCGCCAGGTGTTCAACGAACTGGAGTTCCGCACGCTCACCAAGCGTATCATCGACCAAGGAGAGGCGAATGTGGGACTTGAAGGCACGGTGCAACCTTTGCCCGAAAGCGGTGTGCAAGGTTCGCTCTTTGGCGATGCCGCACCTACTGCACCCCAAACCACGGCAAAGACCATCAAATGCTATGACTGCGACTTTCGCTTAATTGCCGACTTCGACGAGGCTGCCGCCTATGTGCAATCGCTGCTCGGCAAGGAGCGCGTGGCGGTGCATATCGTGTCGGTGGGCGACGAGGCGATGAATGCCAATATCCTTGGCTTCGCCATCTGCCCCCAGCCCCATAAGGGCGCATATTTGGCAATGGACGGATTCGGCATGATGATCGACTCGGTGAAGCCGCTCTACGAAAGCGACGTGACCATCTGCTCCAACGATGTGAAGCGCGACATGGTGATGCTCCACGAGAAAGGCGTGAATTTCACCGCCCCATATTTCGACACCTCGGTGGCGCACTATCTGCTTCAGCCAGAGCGTGGGCACAGCATTGCGCAGGTGGTGCAGGAATTGCTCGACTACGAGGTGATTGCCCCCGAATCGTACCTCGGTCCGAAAGGCCGTGGGCAGAAAAAGATATTTGAGGTGAATCCAGAAAGACTCACTCCAGTGGCGTGCGAGCAAGCCGACATCATTCTCGCCTTGCCCGATGTGGAGAAGCGCCTATTGGAGGAGAACGAGATGACACACCTGCTCACCGACATTGAGTTGCCGCTGGTGAAGGTGCTTGCCAAGATGGAAATGGCAGGCGCGCGCATCGATGTGAAGGCACTCAACGAATATGGCGAGGTGCTCACCGCCAAGATGGAGAAACTGGAGCAAGAGTGCTTTGAGGCTGCCGGAGTGCATTTCAACACCGCATCGCCAGCACAGGTAGGTGAAGTGCTGTTCGACCGTCTGCACCTCGACGACAAGGCGAAAAAGACCAAAACTGGGCAATACTCCACCACCGAGGAGGTGCTGGTGAAGTTGCGCGACCGTCACCCTCTGGTGGATAAGATTTTGGAACTGCGTGGCATACGCAAGATGCTCTCCACCTATGTGAAGGCATTACCACAGCTAATCAATCATCGCACAGGGCGCATTCACACCACTTACAACCAAACCGTGACCGCCACAGGCCGCCTGTCGTCGACCAATCCGAATTTGCAAAACATCCCGGTGCGCGATGATATGGGCCGCGAAATCCGCAAGGCGTTTATCCCTGCCGAGGGCAATGTGTTCTTCAGTGCCGACTATTCGCAAATCGAACTTCGCCTGGTGGCAGATTTCAGCCACGACGAAATCATGCTCGATGCTTTCCGTCACGGCCACGATATTCACGCCATCACGGCGGCGAAAATTTACCATAAGCCTCTTGAAGAGGTCACTGCCGATGAGCGCCGAAAGGCGAAAACCGCCAACTTCGGTATTCTTTACGGCATTTCGTCGTTCGGATTGTCGGAACGCCTCAACATTCCACGCGCCGAGTCGAAGCAACTCATCGACGGCTATTTCGCCACATTCCCAAGCGTGAAGGCGTATATCGATCGCAGTGTGGCGCAGGCGAAGGAAAAGGGCTATGTCACCACACTGTATGGCCGCCGCCGTATGTTGCCCGAAATCAATTCACGCAACGCCGTGGTGCGCCAGTTCAGCGAACGCAACGCCGTGAACGCCCCAATCCAAGGCACCGCCGCCGATGTGATAAAGATTGCGATGATTGCCATCGACCGCCGTTTTGAGCAGGAAGGCATCAAATCGAAGATGATTCTGCAAGTGCACGATGAATTGAACTTCGATGTGCTGCCCGCCGAACTGGAGAAGGTGCAAAAGATAGTGGTGGAGGAAATGGAAAATGCCTACCACGGCAACGTCCGCCTCACCGCCTCCTACGCCTCCGCCCCCAACTGGCTCGAAGCCCACTAATCCAAAAGTCAAGGTAAAATAGAAGTCATAATTTTATACATCCAATCTTGTAATATTTAGTATGAAAGAACAAGAGTTACAACAATATTTGCTTTCCAAATATCCTAAAGAAGATGCAGGGTGTGAATGGAAGGAGTTTAAGAATCTAAAGAATGATTTCAATGGCAAGGAAAAAGACGATATAATATCTTATGTTTCTGCTTTGTCAAATATGGAAGGAGGGCATTTGGTAATTGGCGTTGTAGATAAGACCCTTGATATTGTTGGAACAGACACATACACATACAACTATGATGTCCAAAAGGCAAGGTTGAGAATGACAAATTTGTGTGCGAATTTGCCTTCTGAAGGATTGCTTGTGGAGGAATTTGTCACAGACGACACACACAAGACAGTATGGGTGATTCATGTGCCAAAACATATGAGACGTCGCCCTGTATATGCGCACAGCAAGGCATGGCAAAGATTGGACGATTCTCTTGTTGGGTTAGAACAATCGCGTTTAGAAGCTATACTTGATGAGCAAGAACTGCCATATGATTGGTCTGCACAGGTGATTGAAGAAGCAACAATAGACGACCTTGATGCTGACGCTATACAACTTGCACGTGATGGTTACAAACAGCGTTATCCGAAGTTTGCAACAGAATGTGACACTTGGACTGACAAGACATTTCTGGACAAGGCCAGCCTTACAATAGAAGGAAAAATAACTCGTGCCACATTGCTACTTGTTGGCAAGGAAGAAAAAGCTCATAAACTTCATCATATAGCTCAAATTGTATGGAAATGTTTCCAAGATGGTCAAACCTTTGGAGACATCTATACAATTCCGTTTATACGAAGCACTAGCGAACTGCTTAACCGAATAAGGAACTACCGTTTCAAAATCTATCCCAAAAACTCTCTTATTCCTGCCGAAGTTTGGAAGTATGATACAGAAAGTATTCTTGAAGGGCTTCACAACTCAATAGCACATCAACGATATGAAAGTGGGGCGCGAATTGTTGTTACAGAAGACAAGGATAAACTAACATTTCAAAATGAAGGCAGTTTCTATGAGGGAACTTACTATCAGTATATCACAGGGGAAAAGACACCAAAAAGCTACCGTAACCCAGCATTAGTAAAAGCTATGGTAAATATAAAGATGATAGATACTCAAGGTTATGGAATTCATAAGATGTTTGTTAGTCAGAAAGAGCGCTATCTTCCTATGCCTGATTACGACAAGTCCACCCCAACAGAAGTTGTGTTAACACTTCCAGGCACTGTTATTGACGAAAACTATAGTCTATTGCTGTTAGAAAATCGAGACCTTTCCCTTACCGATGCGGTGCTTTTGGATTCTGTTCAGAAAGGAAAACGAATTCCTTCAGAGGCTGTTGCCATGCTCCGTAAACGCAAATTGATAGAGGGGCGTTTACCACATATTTTTATAGCAAAGGATATCGCTCAGGTAACAGACAAAAAAATAGAATACACCAAGCATAAAGGTCTTAATGATAAGAAATGTGAAGCGCTATTACTTGATTCATTAAGGGATCATGGATCTCTGACAAAGACTGAGATTGTGAAGTTATTATGGGATGTACTACCTGATCAGTTAGATGATAAGCAACGGGAGTACAAGATTAATAATTTACTACGCAAGTTTAGGGTAAAAGGTTTAATACGCAATACAACTGTCGAAGGAAATAAATCGACATGGGCGCTTGTAAATGGTTGAATATTACAAGCACTTACATACATTTTACAAGCGCTTTATGTGTTTGCTTGTTTTCTTTTTTTGTTTGATATATAATCATTTACAACAAATTTGAAACGCTTGTAAATTGCCCAAAATTTGATTGTTTTATGTCATTGTATACATATGAAAATCTTGTTTTTGTGGCGAAAGGTGAAGGCATAAAAAAATAGCCCCTGGAGTGGGGGCTATTTTTTTATTGGGGAGTGGGTGATGGATTAGAGCATCACTTTCACTGTTTTAACCTTGCCGTTGGCTGTGGCAATGCGCACGATGTAAAGACCGTTGCTCAAGTCGCCGAAGGTGAGGGTGCCAGTTGCGGTTTGGTTGCCTACCATAATGCCAGCGGTGTTGAACACCTGAACGTTGGCTGTGGTAGAAACGCCCACCTCAATTGCACCAGCTTTAGCCACCACGTAGCTGTCAGCCTCAGGAACGGTTACGCCAGTAGGTGCCTCAGCAGAGTATTTCACTACCACTTGCTTGTTGTAAACATTAGCGCTGTTATACACTGCCTTTGCGTCGAGAATCAAGAAATATTCCTTACCTGCTTCAAGAGGAATAGGAGTGATGTATGAATCGTAGTCGGCAGGGAACACTTGGAGTTTGTTGCCCGACACGTTTGCAATCCACATATCAGCAGGAGCGAGCACTTCCTTACCGGTAGGAACACCGTCAACGAGTTCACCTTCGATAAGTTTGATTTTGCTTGTGCAGTTGTAGGTCTTGGTTGGCTTCGACTCGAATGTGAAGTACACGTTTTCGATTTTCTTCAAAGTAGAGCCGTCGGCAGGATCAACAGCAGTAGGCATGAACAGAGGTTCTACCCATGTGCCAGTGTATTGGAGGGTGATTTCTTCATTGAGGTCGCCGGCTTCGTTCTTGAATGTGCCACCAGGGATAATCACGAAGTAAGTTTTGCCTTGTTCCATATTGATAGGTTCGCCGCCTTCGCCGTATTCATCGAGAGGCACTGCGTAAGGAGCGTTGGACTTGCTGCCGAGAATCGACCACATACCCACCTTCACTTCGTCGCCCATAGGAATGTTGGCAACGAGCTTGCCGCAAAGCACCTTGATGGCAGGGTTCGACTTCACAGCGATAGCCTTTTCGCCAAAGTTGAATGTGAGCTTGTCGAGTGTAGCCACTTCAGCCTTGTCGGCAGGAACGATGCTTGTTGGGGTGAAGATGCCGGTAGCGTTTTCCTTGATGGCAGCCACAGCCTCGAAACTTCCAAATTCAGAGGTGTAGGAGTCGGATGTGCCCTTAGGGCAATAGATGGTCACTTGCTTGGTTGGCACACCGTAGAATGGTGATTCAGAGGAATATTCCCAATAGCCGATTGTTGGAGCCTTGCTGCCTGTGAAACGAACTTCCTTGAGCGCCTTGCTGTTGTAGAACTGACGGATACCGAAAGTCTTCACGTTGCTGCCCACAGTCACAGAGGTGAGTTTTTCACAACCAGCGAACACAGCGTCGGTGAGGTCGCGCAATCCTTGTGGGAGTGTCATTGAGGTGATGTTGGTGGCAGCGAATGCTTGTTGACCGATAAACACGATGTTGTCGGAGAGGGTGATGTCGGTAAGTGCTGACTGGCAGAATGCAAATTCGTCGAGAGCGATAACCGATGCAGGGAGAGTGACTTTTGTCACCTTTGCGCCTTGGAATGCGCCACCTTGAATACCGCGGCAACCGTCAGCCACAGCCAATGTGGTGGTTGCAGATTCGGGTGGGAAAGCGATAAGGAGCGATTTGTCGGCGGTGTAGAGGGCTTCGTCAATCACTTTGAAGTTGGTGTTGCCAGCAGCCACGTTGAACTTCGCGATTTTGGTTTTTGAGAACGCGCGGCTGCCGATAGTCTCGCAAGCGGCAGGAACGGTAAATTCGGTGAGTGGGCAGTTGAAGAATGCCTCTCCGCCAATCGACCTTACGCCAGCCATTGCACCCTTGATGGTGGTGAGGGCGATGCAGTCGCCAAACACGCCATCGTCAATACTATCCAAAGTGGATGGAAGAGTTACGGTAGTGAGTTTTTGGCAGTGGTTGAATGCGTTTTTGCCAATGAAAGTGGTGCCTTCAGGAATTTCCACTGATTCCAAACCGCAGTTGTAGAAGGTGGAGTTCCAAATTGTCTTCAAAGTAGAAGGCAACTTGATTGACTTCAAAGCATAGCAAGTGCCGAATGCGCTTGAATACTTGTTGGTGCCGAGAGCCTCCACGCCTTCAGGAATCTCAATAGAGGTGATGTTGCGCACTGCGTAGAATGCGTAGTTGCCGATAGTCTTGAGGTTCTTTGGCAAGATGATGGAAGCGGCCTTACAACTTGAGAATGCGCTGTAACCAATTGAGGTGATGGTTGATGGAAGGGTGAGGGCTGTGGCTTCAGAATACTGGAACGCGTAGTCCTCAACCGATACCACTGTGTAGGTGGTGCCTTCGTTAGTGACCTGGTCGGTGAGGTTGAAAGAAGTGACCTTGCTGTCTGCCTTCTTGATACCGACGGTGTTGTCGCTTTTCACGATGTAGGTGACGTTGTCTAACACAAATGTGTCGCCTACGGCTGCATAGGCGCATGTAAACAGCGTCAATGCAAGGGAAAGAAGTAATGTTCTTTTCATAAACTCTAACTAATTAACCCCGAACTGATAACAACTGTTTGATTTTGAAAGTCGGGGCGTTTACTTCCAAACCAGTCATAGTAATATATAAGTGTAAAAACAGCCCTACTCCAGAGGCTATTTTAAAAGAATCAATACAAAATATGTATGAAAAGATTTCTACAAAAGTAGGACAAATTCATAACAAAACAAAGGATTTCCGCCAATTTCTTTGCAATTTGTTCGTATTCCTACCCATTTCCTTAAACTTAAGAAAATAACATGAGTTTTATGGTTAGGTGATGTCTCAAAACTAAATATTTTCTATAACATCACTCCCAACACATCTTCTAAGGCTTTAAGATGCGATAACCGTTGTAGCCTGATTTTAGTAAAATCCAAAGCCTTTATCATTTCATGAGTCGCATATCCTTTGCTATAGGTTCTTCGAGCCTTAGCGTACAAATCACATAGTTTTGCATTGCCATCAGCACCTTTTAGCGATTTTGGAATTTGTTTCAGTTTTAGATAACTGCAAATGCTTTCCATATCGTCAAGAATCCAATCCTCTATGGAACTGCAAACTCCTATCTGAATGAAGTTTTCAATTCCCATTTTCTTGACACTTTTGCGAATGGTTCCCCAATCGACTATCAATGGGTTGCGAACCTCGAACACATCAGTATCATAACTGCAGCAAACAGTATGTATATTGATGTTCTTTTTCCTTGCATCAGGCAGTATATCATTCTTCAGCTTTGCCAACAGTTTACTGGTATAACGAGTAACGCCTTTCAGGTTACAAATATCACATGGCACAAGTTCTGCAGGGTTAATGCTTTTATAATATTCCAGCAGTTCTTTAAAGAACACTTCATCGGTGTCCCCTTCAACGAAGATGATGACCCGTTGAGCCATATTTGCTTTCTTCTTTACCATACTTGGTTTGTATTCAACATTGTTTGGCTCAGTTTCTTGGAGTCGCAGACTTAAAGTATGTATAAACTTTCTCTGCGTCATTCTCAATATCAAGCATAAAATCGAACATAAACTCTCCAAAAGTTAATTCCATGTCACCAGCATAACGATAGAGGTACTTAATCTTAGCAGGATTCACTTGCGCAAAGTTGGCAATACCATCATGTTTAGGAAGACCAAAATACATTTGTTGTGGCAGAAGATAACGCATTAGGTAAGGCGAATGGCTCGTAATTAGAATCTTAGTGTCGGAGGCATAATTCTTCATAGCCAACAATAGATTCTCCATTAAACGAGGATGAACAGAGTTTTCGGGTTCTTCAAGCATGATTAGTGGAATGTTTTTCTTGTGTGCGGCAACACAAAGGGTGAAGAGAAAGATGATACGTTTGCTTCCACTCGATAGTTGTTGTATGCTTGTTGGTTGAACATTGAATTTCTCTTTAACTCGAATATCATAAATTTTGCTTTGGCCATCGGCAAGTGTAATAACCTCTGGTGAAAAGTCCTCTATTTCTGGCAGAAGTTGAAGAACACCATCCACCAAGATGGCATAGTTGTTTCTGTCTGTGGTTTTCAACTTATAAAGGTAAGCGCTAATCGTTTCTCCGTCGAGCATTTGTATGCCATGCTCTCCATCCATAGAGAAATATGATTCGGGATTATCCAATGTTTCAAGGTTGGGAATTGACATACCACAGATGTGGCTGGCGAAACTATTCAAATACATATCCGAACGCAGTGCTATTGTTGACAGTGCCAACTGTGACGACGACACTTCAAACACTTTTGTGCATCTGCCTGTAGCAGATGGCATGACGAGGCAATCTTCGGCAGAAGTCCTATTCAGCACTTGTTTAAAGCGTTGATCTGTGCTGCGTTTTATTTTCAGATATTCAGAAGTGATTTGACCTTCGCCACCTTCTTCTGCCCATTTAAATGTATAGCCATATTGATATTCGTGATTCAAGCCGTTTTCGTTGATGGCTCCGCAGATTTCAAAGCGGAAGTTTTGACGATACATGTTGGCGTTTATCGGTACATATCGACTTCGCATCATTTGAACCTTTCCTTGTTCAGAAGCAGATAGAAATTGGATCCCAAAACTTATAGCATCAAGCACATTGCTCTTTCCATAGCCGTTAGGGGCTATGAGCGCATTAAAATTTTCCAGATTTAGCTTTAAGCTACAAATGTTTAATACTCCTTCTATGAGAAAACCGCTTATTTTCATAATTTGCAAAATTATTTGCGTGAGTTGTTCTTTTTGTGATGCAAATATATGTTTTTGTCGCATCTCAAGCAAATTTTTTTACACTTTTATGGGTGATACTATGCGTTTTTTTATTGCTTGCGCTATCTGTCCCCTGATGGGGCGTGTGTTTTTGCAATTCAGTTGCATGAACTTTGGTGTAAATTTGCAGCGTGAAACTGTAAAATAATACTACGATATGGACGAATGTAATATGCATCAGCACAGCTGCGGCTGTCACGAACATCAGCACGAGCACTCACACGCTTGTGGCTGTGAGCATCACCACCATGAGGGCGGTGTGAAGTTGGGGGTTATCAAGATTGGCGTTGCCAGTGTGCTGCTGGCGGTGGCTTGGGCTGTTGAGGCTCACACCAGTCTGCCCACTTGGGCGTTGCTCCTTGTGTATTTGGTGCCTTACCTTGTGGTGGGCTTTCAAACGCTGCGTGAGGCGGTGGAGGAACTGTTCAGCGGTCATCTGCTGGGCGAGAACTTCCTGATGTCGATTGCCACCATCGGTGCGCTGGTCATCGGTTTTCTGCCTGGGGCTGAACACCAGTTCCCCGAAGCGGTGTTTGTGATGCTGTTTTTCCAAGTGGGCGAACTCTTTGAGCATCTGGCTGAGGGGCGTAGCCGTAAGTCGATTGCTCAACTGATGGACATTCGTCCCGATGTGGCAAATGTGGAGCGCGATGGGCGTGTGCAAAGCGTGAACCCTGCCGACGTGGCGATAGGTGAAACTATCATCGTGAAGCCCGGTGAGCGCATTCCGCTCGATGGCGAGGTGACCGATGGCGAATCGTCGCTCGACACGGTGGCACTCACTGGAGAAAGCGTGCCGCGCTCGGTGAAAGTGGGCGAGAGCGTGATTTCGGGCTGCGTCAATATTTCGGGCGTGCTTCGTGTGCGCACCACCAAATCGTTTGGCGAAAGCACCGCTTCGAAGGTGCTCCAACTGGTGGAAAACGCCAGCGAGGGCAAGTCGCGCAGCGAGAGTTTCATTCGTCGCTTCGCACGCATATATACTCCTGTGGTGGTGGCGTGTGCGCTGGTGGTAGCTTTTGTGCCGCCCTTCTTCTGTGATGGCTATCTTGCAGCCCTGCCCACATGGATTTACCGTGCACTCACCTTCTTGGTGGTGTCGTGTCCTTGCGCACTGGTTATCTCCGTCCCGCTCACCTTCTTCGGAGGAATTGGTGCGGCTTCACGCTGTGGCATTCTGGTAAAAGGAGCCAACTATCTGGAGGCGTTGGCAAAGATGGGCGTGGCGGTGTTCGACAAAACTGGCACCCTCACCCATGGCGAATTTGCCGTCACGGCATTGCACCCCTATCTCATCAGCGAGCAGCAACTTCTCCACCTTGCCGCCCATGTGGAGCGATACAGCAATCACCCGATAGCCATTTCGCTGAAAAACGCCTTTCCCAACGAAGCGCGATGCTGCACCGTGACCGATGTGGAAGAGGTGGCGGGCCACGGCGTGCGCGCTTTGGTCAACGATAAAGTGGTGGCTGTGGGCAATGAGAAGATGATGGATGCCGTGGGCGCAAAGTGTGTGCCTTGCAGCAAGCACCATAGCGGCACTATCATTCATGTGGCTATCGACGGCGAATATGCCGGTCACATCGAGATTTCCGACCGCATCAAAGACGATGCCGCCGAGGCGATAGCCCAACTCAAACGCGCAGGTGTGAGCAAAACGGTGATGCTTACTGGCGACCACCAGAATGTGGCTGCCGAAGTGGCAAGCGGGGTGGGCATCGACGAATATTATGCCGAACTGCTTCCTGCCGACAAGGTAGAGCAAGTGCAACAACTTCTGAACGAGAAGTCTCAAGCACGCACCCTCGCATTCGTGGGCGACGGCATCAACGATGCGCCAGTGCTTGCCCGCGCCGATGTGGGCATCGCCATGGGAGCCTTGGGCAGCGATGCCGCCATTGAAGCCGCCGATGTGGTGCTCATGGACGACAAACCCTCAAAAATAGCCACCGCCATCAGAATAGCCAAGCGTACCCTCGGCATCGCGCGCCAAAACGTGGTATTCTCCATCGGCGTGAAAGTGGGCGTATTGCTCTTAGCCACCTGCGGCTTAGCCACCCTCTGGCTCGCCGTATTCGCCGACGTAGGCGTAATGGTCCTCGCCGTCCTCAACGCCACCCGCGCCCTCCACCCACCCAAAAAATAAATTTCCTATCCACCTGTTGATGCTGCGGTATGGGGAATTTGTGGAGTGTAAATAAAAATATGGTGAATTTTGCTGATTTTGCAAAGTATAAATAAAATTTGAGTAGAAATTGCTGGAATTTTATTTATAAGTGATAAAAATTGGTTATATTTGTGGCGGAGAATTAAATTTTGCACTGAAGATATGGCTATGGTTAGACGACAAACTTACATTGATAAAATCGAAAAATGCTTTGGCAAGGATTTGATAGTGGTGCTTACTGGTCAACGCCGTGTGGGTAAAAGTTGCTTGCTTCGTATGGTTAAAGCCGATAAGGCTGCCGATGCGTCGAACAATGTGATTTTTATTGATAAAGAATTGCGTGAGTTTGACAGCATCAAAACCTATCAAGACCTCAACCATTATGTGGGCGACCGCTTGATGGTTGATAAGCGCAACTACATTTTTATTGATGAAGTTCAAGATATTGACGATTTTGAGCGCAGTGTGAGAAGTTTTTGCGCTGAGCCTAACACAGAGGTGGTGGTCACTGGGTCGAATGCCAAGATGCTGAGCAGTGATTTAAGCACCTTGATAGGCGGGCGGTATAAGAATATTTATATCCAATCGTTGAGTTATGTGGAGTTTCTTCAATTTCATCTGCTTGAGGATGGCGACGATGCTTTGGCGAAGTATCTCGAATTAGGTGGTTTGCCAGGTTTGGTGAAAATGGGTCTGAGAAAGCGTGATGCACGCGAATATCAAAAAGACATCTATCACACCGTGCTGCTGAAAGATGTGGTGCTGCGTAATCAAATTCGCAATGTCACTTTTCTGGAAAACTTAGTGAAATACCTTGCCGATAACACAGGCAAACTCATCTCCACAAGCAACATTTCGAAGTTTATGAACTCAAATGGCGAGAAGGTGTCGGCTACGGTCATTAATTCCTATGTGAAGCATTTGTGCGAGGCGTTTATGATTCAGCGTGTCAACCGATACGACATCCACGGAAAGAAACTCTTTGAGAATAATGATAAATATTATTTTGAGGATCATGGTATTCGCAACGCTTTAGTGGGGGGCACTCGTGAAGGCGACATTGAAAAGGTAATAGAAAATGTGATATATCAGCAACTTGTGCGTATGGGCTATGAAGTGGCGGTAGGGCAGTTGAGGGCTGGCGAAATCGACTTTGTGGCTTCTGATGCGGAAGGTGCACGCGTGTATGTTCAGGCATCATATATCATAGCCGACGAAGGCACCAGAAAGCGTGAATTTGGCAATCTGAAAGCGATAAAAGACAATTACCCCAAATACGTGATTTCGATGACTCCACTCGTCACAAGAAACAACGACGAAGGCGTCACACACATATCCCTACGCTCATTCCTTACCAAAGGATTTTGATGATGCTTTGTGGGGGGGATTTGTGGGGTGGTGGGGGTGAAAAATGCACTTGCTGTTGGACTCTACAGGGGTGAAAAAAATAAAAAAAACACACATTATTATAGTAAGTTGGCTTTTTTTGCCTAATTTTGCACCCGAATTTCAGAATGAGCCTGCAATTTTGGGCTTGAATTTATTTAACAGTGGTTATAATATGCCAAAGAATTTAGTAATTGTTGAGTCTCCTGCTAAGGCGAAGACTATCGAAAAATATCTTGGAAAAGACTACAAGGTGATGGCAAGTCAAGGCCATATTCGCGACTTGCATAAGAGCGATTTCAGTATTGATGTGGAACACGGTTTCCGCCCTATCTACGAAATCCCTGAAGACAAGAAGCGCTGTGTAGCCGATTTGAAAAAAGCAACGAAAGAGGCACAGATGGTGTGGCTCGCATCCGATGAGGACCGCGAGGGAGAGGCTATCGCTTGGCACCTGTATGAGGTGCTTGGCTTGAAGCCCGAAACCACGCGCCGTATCGTGTTTCACGAAATCACCAAACCAGCCATTCTTGAGGCTATCGAACACCCTCGCAATATCGACATCAACTTGGTGAACGCCCAGCAGGCGCGCCGTGTGCTCGACCGCATTGTGGGTTTTGAACTTTCGCCTGTGCTTTGGCGCAAGATTAAGCCGGGTCTGTCGGCTGGCCGTGTGCAGAGTGTGGCTGTGCGCCTCATTGCCGACCGCGAGAAGGAGATTGCCGACTTCAAGAGTGAGCCATACTTCCGTGTGACGAGTGCCATGCAGCCGCTTGGCTCCGATGCCACGCTGTCGGCTGAACTGTCGCGTCGCCTTAATAGCCGCGACGATGCCATGGCATTTCTTGAGGCGTGTAAAGATGCCTCGTTTGCCGTTAGCGATGTGAATTTGCGTCCGCTTACCAAGTGCCCAGCACCACCATTCACCACTTCCACCCTCCAGCAGGAAGCGGCCCGTAAACTGGGCTTCTCGGTATCGCAGACCATGCGTGTGGCGCAGTCGCTTTACGAGGCTGGTCGCATCACCTACATGCGTACCGACTCGGTGAACCTCTCCACCCTCGCCCTCGGCGCTATCGCCAAGGAGGTGAAGGAGAACTATGGCGATGACAACTACAAGCGCCGTCAATACACCACCAAGAGCCGTGGTGCACAGGAAGCGCACGAGGCAATTCGCCCAACCTTCGTTTCCGAACACGAAATTCAGGGCACAGCGCAAGAGAAGAAACTCTACAACTTGATTTGGAAGCGCACCATCGCCTCGCAAATGGCTGATGCGAAGATTGAAAAGACCACAGTGGACATTTCAATCAGCAACCGCGAGGAGCATTTCTCTGCCACTGGCGAAGTGGTCACCTTCCCCGGCTTCTTGAAGGTTTACACCGAATCGACCGACGACGAAACTGGCGAAAAGGGCACCGATATGCTTCCACCTATCGTGGCTGGCACACAGATGACTCCTAAAAAGATTGAAGCCACCCAGCGCTTCACCCAGCAGCCTGTGCGCTACACCGAAGCATCGCTCGTGCGCCGTATGGAGGAATTGGGCATCGGCCGCCCATCTACCTATGCGCCTACCATTTCCACCATTCAGCAGCGCAACTATGTGGCGAAGGGTGAAAGCAAGGGCGAATCACGCACTTGCGAGGTGCTGACGCTGTCAAACAAGAAGATTTCGACCAAGACCAAGACCGAACTCACTGGCGCGGAAAAGGGTAAACTCATTCCTACCGATGTGGGTATGGTGGTGAACGACTTCTTAATCAAATACTTCCCCAAAATCATCGACTACAACTTCACCGCTAATGTGGAAAACGACTTCGACGACGTGGCTGAAGGCATTACGCAGTGGACCGACTCGATTGCTCATTTCTACGACGATTTCCACCCCAATATCGAGAGCGTGGCAAGTTTGCGCTTGGAGCACAAGGTGGGCGAACGCATTTTGGGCAACGACCCCAAGACTGGCAAGCCTGTGTCGGTGAAAATCACTCGCTTTGGCCCTGCCGTGCAGTTGGGCAATGCCAACGAAGATGGCGAAAAGCCGCGCTTCGCATCGCTCCATGCCGACCAGAGTATGCAGACCATCACCCTCGAAGAGGCTTTGATGCTCTTTGAGTTGCCTCGCACACTTGGCAAGTTTGAGGGCGAAGATGTGGTGGCATCGATTGGTCGCTTCGGTCCGTACGTTCGCCACGCCGGCAAGTTTGTGAGCATTCCAAAAGGACTCACCGCCGAAACGATTAGCCTTGAGGAAGCCGAGCAACTGATTGTTGACTATCGCAAAAACGAAGAGCAACGCGTGATTGCCACCTTCGACGAGGAACCCGATATGCAGGTGCTGAACGGCCGCTTCGGCCCGTACATCTGCTACAAGAAGGCTAACTACAAGATTCCGAAAGGCAAAGATGCCAAGGAACTCACCCTTGCCGACTGTCGCGAGATTGTGGCTGATGAGGCAAACGCCTCAAAGTCGTCGGTACGCCGAGCCGCGGCAAAAAAGACTACGCGCAAGGCCACCACACGCAAAACCGCCACAAAGAAGGCTGCAAAATAGCATCGCACATTCACCACACGATTCCACGAATCGCGTCCACCAGAGTGCCAAAATATAGAAAACACCGGCTTGTTATCCGCTTTGATAGGATATAGCCGGTGTTTCTTCGTTTCTACCATTCGTCGCAGCCTCGCCTCGCGGTTTATGGTCTTTGGCTCACACAGACTCAACAGATTCAACGAGAAGATTATTTGTGGAAATTTGTGTTAATTCGTGGCTAAAAATCTTTACAAAAAAAATATTCGTGTGATTCGTGAAATTTGTGGTTTTCGCTCAAGAATCCAAAAATCTTATAAGAAATTCGGAATAGAATCCAAAAATCTTATAATATTTTCGGAATCCATTCCAAATTTATTACCACTTTGTCCCCTTTGGCTCACACAGATCGCACTCTTATATAATCCTACCAAGATTGCACATGATAGCAAATATACCTTGTATCA
>SAMEA104315424__coassemble_361_pt1 | contig 61819 bp, 58 predicted proteins | sample SAMEA104315424__metabat2_low_PE_030 | metagenome-assembled genome bin SAMEA104315424 (sample SAMEA104315424) | gut metagenome | biome: Monkey gut; feature: monkey-associated habitat; material: faeces | place: China | collected 2013 | reverse complement strand
GATACGCAATGGACTAATTTTTTCAACAAAAAATTTGGAAATTAACATAGAAAGCGGATGTGTGGGTGATGGTGAAAAAAAAACCGATTTAATCCATTTAAATCCATTAACACCTAAAAAATCAAAATAAGTGAAAATAGGATTTAATGGATTAAATCGGTGTGATTTTTTCGGACCCATTACAGACCCAAGCAGACCCATTACAGACCCTAACAGTCCCCCAAGCAAGCCCCGAAAAAGGTGTGTGGAGTGAGATTTAACGCCAGGCGTGCAAATCCTGTGAGATCTGTGGGATCTGTGTGAGCCCTAAGCCGGTGTTAGAGTATCTCGTTGACGAGAGCGGTGACGTCGGTTACGTCGAGGATGCCGTCGGCGTTGATGTCTGCCACTTCGAGGTCGGCGGGAGTGGTGCCGAGAATCATGTTGATGAGGGCAGTCACGTCGCTTACGTCAACGTTGCCGTCGCCGTTCACATCGCCAAACTTCACATTCTTACTGAGCTGGTAGGCAGCCATGCCGTTACCCGGCACATAGAGGTAAAGCATTGCATCAGTAGCAGAAACAGGCACCGCGGTGCATTGCGCACTCCATGTGTCGCTGTTCACATTGCCCAAACCACGTTTCGGGAAGCACCACATCAGCTGATGACCGTCAAACGAAGTGTCGGTGGTGTTTTGCACGAGGTTGAAGTTGAACGATGAATTGAAATCGCCGCTTGGATAGAGCATATAGTGCGCACCGCCGAGGGTGAACGCCGTGCCGCCGTTGCCATTGGTGCCTTCGGGCGCCATTGGCGAGCCAGTGCTGAACGCACCGTCGATAGCGCCTGTGGCGAAGTTGTAGCGAGTGAAATAGATGCCGCTACCGTTGATATACACGATATTCTCGTCTTGCGCATAGAGTTGGGGCGCGATGCCTGATGTGGTGGCATGAGATGGCGCATAGCCCTTCATGGTCACGCTCTGCTGCGACGCGAGTTTGCCGCCACGGAACTGCCAACGGAGCAACTTGGTGCTATAGCGAGGACACGCAAACACGCTGAAATCGCCGCTCTTCACATCGCCAGCCACAGCACAGTGGTCGATGCGCGACTCTTCGAGTCCGCTAAAAGTAACCGATGCCACCTTGGTGAGCGCGCCAGTGGTCTTGTCCACACTCAGCAGCACCAATGGGGTGGTGCCCACATTCAGGGTGAGGTTGCTGATCACGAGGTTGCCGGCATGGTCGGTCTGCACATCGTTGCAAGGATAGTAAGGCACGGTGGCTTCGTAGCCCAGCGGCATACGCTTGATGCGTTCGCCTGTGTCGGCACTATAGAGATAGAGGTAAGCAGGAGCTGTGGTCGATGCGCTCTCACGGCCCGACACATAGATAGTGTCGCCCACCACCGCGAAGCCACGGTTGAGCTGACCCTTGTTCTCAAAGGTGATATTACCATATTCGCTCTTCACCGAGCGCACCCACTTGTTGGTGAGTCGGTAGCCATTCACGGCATCGTAGGCGCTGGCGTCGATGTCTTGCTTCATCACATAGCCCGGCTCAAGTTCGCCGATTGGCGTCTTGGTGACGGTGAAGCGGCGCACTTCCGAAGCCTTGTCGGAATAATATTTGCGTGAGCTCACCACGCGCCAGTAGAACGTGCCCTTGCCAAGCACCGACACCACGCAATTTGCCGAAAGCTGATTGCCGGCGGTGACAAAGTCGGTGGTTTCGTAAGCCACTTGGGCGAAGTCGGCGGTTTTCGACACTTGCAGTTTGAAACTGTGGGCGGTGACTGGGGTGAACTTAAACACGAAGTCGGCGTCAAACGAAGCGCCATTGGCTGGGCTGACGAGCGCAACAGCCTCGGCAGGTGTGCGGACAGGAGCCTTGAAGGTGGCAGCATCGCTCCACACCACTATGCGGTTGGGCTGAAGTGTAGCCACACGCCAGTAGTAGGTTTGACCCGAAGCAAGGTCGCCAAGGTCGATGGTGGTGGTGTTGGAGGTGATTTGCTTTCGCTGAATGAGCACGTTGCCGAAGGTGGCATCGTCGGAAACCTGAAGCTCGTAGGTGGCAGCCTCGGCAGCCGTCCAAGCAAACTGCTGATTCCAAGTGGCTGCTGCGCCAGCGATTGGCGAAACGAGCGTCACCTTGTCGGCATATTCGGTGGCGAGGTTGTAGAACGCTGGAGCAAACTCATTGTTCCAGCCATCGACCACACACACGGCATACCAGTAGCCCGACTGGAGCGAGGCATCGAGCTTGAAACTTGGGGTGTAGGTCACGCCCACCAGATAATCGCTCTTGATGCCGTCGAACGCTTGGCTCTGCGCCTCGTCGAGCGTCACGGTCAGTGGCACGGCATACACGGAATAGCGCACGAGTTTCTTGTTCACGCCCGTCCACGAGAGGGTGCCACCGCTGTAGGCGAGGTTGGCAGGCGCGTCGTAGTTGGTCTTGCTGTGCCAAGGCATGGCAGGCTCCAGCGCCTTGTGTGTGAAGAGCGTTTGGCTCAGATAGTCGGCAAATCCCTTGCAAGTGGGGCCGTCGATATATTTCGCCGAATAGAAATTCACGCCTGGGGCATTTTGGCGGTTATATTGGCGGCTATAACGAATTTGTTGCAAAATCTCGTCCCAGTCGGCTTTGGTGTTGGTCTCTGCCATGAAATAGATGTTATGGCTCGCATAGTGGTGACGGCCGAAGTGCTCGGCAATGTAGCTCCACCAGTTGGTGAGCGGACCGAAAGGATTGGTGGTGTGGGTGGTTTTCCAATAGAGCTGTGGCGAGATATAGTCGATTGTGCCTTCTTCGAGCCACGCCAAAGGGTCGCTGTAGATGGTTTTGTATTGCCAGTCGCTGGCGCGGCAGTATTCATCTATAGGCACCACACCATGCTTGGTGGCAGATGTGGAACGCTGACCAGCCACACCGGCAGGACCGATCGAGAATTTCACATAAGGCTTGGTGGCTTGCACCATGTCCCACATGTCTTTCACCATCTGGTTCACGTTGGCGCGTCGCCAGTCGCCGATGCTCATGCCCGAATTGCTTTGGGTGTAAAGCTGATAGTCGGGGGCGGAGCTGTCTTCGGGAGTGCCGCCGCCTGGGTAGAAATAGTCGTCGAAGATGATGCCGTCGATGTCGTAGTTCTGAATCATTTCCTTGCACACCTTCAACAAGTGGTCGCGCGAGGCTTTCAGCGCAGGGTTGAACACGATGCGGTTGCCCACCTGCATGAGTATGCCCGAATTTTTCAGATTTTGGTCGATGGCGGTGGTGCAGTCGTTGCCGCTGCTATTACTGAAGCGATAGGGATTCACCCACGCATTGATTTCCAAACCACGCTTGTGACACTCCTCAACGGCAAACGCCAGAGGATCCCAACCGGGGTCTTGACCACGAGTGCCTGTAAGATAACTCGACCATGGCTCGTAACTCGATTTGTAGAGTGCATCAGCCATAGGGCGCACTTGCAGGCACACCGAGTTCATGTTGGCTTTCACAAAGCCGTCGAGCAAATCGGTGAGTTGCTTTTTCTGTTTGTTGATGGTAGCGGTGCCAGTGCCACGAGTTTGTGGCCAGTCGATGTTGCTGACTGTGGCAATCCATACCGTTCGCATTTCGCGTTTTTGTGCCTCTTGCGCCCACAGCGTCAGAGCCACAAAAGCCGTAAAGGCTAAAGCGAGTAGTCTTCTTGTCATAATTCTGTATTAAAAGGTTTTGTAATTTATTACGCCACAAAGATAAACAAAATTTGGAAAATAGAGAGTGTCGGACCTATCAGACCTTTCAGACCTATCGGACTTATCGGACTTTTCAGACCTATCCGACACCCACTCGTTGACTCGTTGACCTGTTGACTTTTTTTTCACTTTTTTCATCTTTGATGCAACCTTTTGGGGTATCTTTGTCGTCTAATACATGAACGCCAGCCGAAAGGCGGCTAAAAACAAATATTTTTACACGAACAATTAAAATTCGCTCAATATGAAAAAAATTCTATTAATTCTGGTGCTGACGCTCGCAGCGGCACTGCCATCGCAAGCCAGAAAGGCTAACATCAATCGCTCCGGCGATACCACCACCATTGTGATGAATGGCGACACCGTTAGGGTAACCGACGGTGAAGTGAAAAAATCTATCAGTAAGGCTATCAACGACACGCTTTGGAGTGAAAAGACTGAAACTGAGGATGATGAAACCTACAACTACATGGCTTTAGATAACGACGCAAGGCTTAAAGAGGCGAGCATGTGGAGTTCTACAGTAAAACAAATTTCTATTTCTATGTGCTTTTGCATCATGGTTGTGGTGTTTATGAGCCTTTTGTTCTATCTGCTGCACCGTCGCGCAAAATATAGAGTGATAGAGAAGGCTATCGAAAACAATTATCCTCTGCCTCCATCACTGGGCGGAACTCCCACTTACAAACAGGTGCCACAACGCCCCGACGCTTGGCGAAACTATGCTCCACAACAGCAACCACAGCCACAGCCACAGCCTCAACCACAAGCACAAGCGCAACAGCAACCACAGCAGCCACCCTACCAGCAAGGCATGAACGCGACTATGCAGCCCAATATGCCTTACCGCGTGAATTACATGGCGTATAAGAAAAGCTTTGTGCTGGTGACCGTGGGACTTATGGCGGCCATGTTCTTCGAGTCGGCTGGTGCATCGCCTATGGTATGCCTGTCGATGATTGTAGTGCTCCTGGGCTTGGGCAAGGGCTTCGTCATCTACAAGGAGCAAAAGCAAGACCAAGACTACTGGCGATGGCAAATGCAACAGCAGCAACCACAGCCTCCATACGCTTCACAGCAGCCACAACCTCAGCCACAAGCGCCACAGCAGCCTCAAGCCGAGCAAAAGCCTGCCACCGAGCAACCCCCAGTGTTCACTCCTCCCACCGACAATAAATAATCATCAGGGAATGGATTACGCCATAGCGTAGGGACATGCCTTTGGCATGTTTCGATGGCAAGAACTTAAACATCAATCATTCCCCCACCCTACTGTAAGCAATCATAGAGCTATACAATGCTTAGCAAACTCGAAGAAATAAAACTGGTTTCACAATGCGCTTTCGGCGACAACCGTGGCGCATTTGGCAAGCTCGTAGAGGCATACCAGCCCCAGTTGCGCAGATTTCTGCTCAACCTCACCATGGGCGACGAGAACCTCACCGACGACTTGGCACAGGAAACCTTTATCAAGGCCTACACTGGCATTCGTGCCTTTAAGGGGCTGTCGGGCTTTGGCACTTGGCTCTACCGCATTGCCTACAACGAATTCTACAGCGAGAAACGCCGCCGACACGAGGAACATATCGACCAAATTCCCGAATCTATGCAAGATGCCTCGGCACAAGCGAGCATCAGCACCGAAGCGAAAATGGACGTGAAGGCCGCTATGCGAGTGCTCAACCCGGTAGAGCGAACGGTAATCACTCTCTTCTACATCGACGACCTTCCGCTGAAGAAAATCGCCACAATCACACAACTGTCGGAAGGCACCATAAAATCTGCAATCCATCGTGCCAAGACGAAGATGTGTGAAGTAATCAAATATCAGCAATAAAAACATCAGCAAAACAATGAAACGAACCGACGACGACATAAAATTGGCAGAATTGCTAAAGAAAGACGGCTACCAAGCCGACGAAAATGAGTGGTTCACTCCGCGAGTGCTCAACCGTCTGCCCGAAAAGCCACGCTCCAGCAAATGGCTGAAAGTGGCTATCTACGCCGTGGTGATAGCTGGCGTGATTGGGTGCTGGCTGTGGTATCTGCACTCGCGCGACACGAGCGTGATCACCGTGCGCGACCTGCTCACGTTCGCCGGCATGATTTGCGGCACTACGGCTGTGGCATGCATCGCCATCATCGACTTCGTGAAATCAGAATAAGCCACCCACGGCTTCCTGCTTCAATCCCCCCTGCAGCCTCCCTTTGGCAGCAGGGGGTTCGGCGTGTTCGTTTTTGACATTATTTAGGTGTGGTATGTGAATGGAATTTTGTAACTTTGCATTTTATAATTATTATCACACATCATGATTGAGACTGCATTATATCTTATCCCTGTGCAACTGAGCGATGGCGAACTGAACTGCGTGCTTCCACAATCCAATATCGCCCTCGTGAGCCACATCAAGCACTTTATTGTGGAGAATGTGCGCTCGGCACGTCGCTTCCTGAAAAAATGCGACAGGGAAATCGACATCGACAGTCTCACTTTCTACGAGCTCAACCGCCATACCGACCCGCGACAAGTGAGCACCTACCTCGACGCGCTGGAAAAAGGCGAGCCGATGGGCGTGATTAGCGAAGCTGGCTGCCCTGCCATTGCCGACCCTGGTGCCGATGTGGTGGCTATCGCACAGCGCAAAGGACTGAAGGTGCGTCCGCTGGTGGGCCCGTCGAGCATATTGATGGGGCTGATGGGCAGCGGATTCAATGGACAGAGTTTCGCGTTCATTGGCTATCTGCCTATCGAGGCTGGAGCAAGAGCACGCAAACTGAAAGAAATGGAGCAGCGCATCGTGAAGGAGAATCAAACTCAGATTTTCATCGAAACTCCCTATCGCAACAATTCGCTGCTGGCGGAAATGGTGAAATCGCTACCCGCTAACTTGAAATTGTGTATCGCCACCGACATTACAGGCGAACGTGAACAAATTATCACCAGAGGGGTGAAGGAATGGGGAAAACACCCTATCGACCTGAACAAGGTGCCCACCATCTTCCTTCTCTACAAATAATTCGGCACGCTAACACACACAGAGCACTACACGAAATGAACAACAAGAACGACTATAAAACGACTAAACTTCCACAACAAGGGTCAATATTCTTCGACGACGATGAGTTTGAGCCTGTGCAGCAAGCCAAGCCTGCCGAAAAGCCATCCACTGCGAGCGGCAACGAGGAGTGGCGTATGCACTTTGCCAGCTTTGGCAGCGGCTCAAGTGGCAACTGCGCCTACATCGGCAACGAGCACGAGGGCATATTGGTGGACTGCGGTGTGGAACCCGACCATGTGTTCAAGGAACTTGAACGCAATGGCATAAAAATGGGGAAAATAAAAGGCATTGTCCTCACACACGACCATGCCGACCATGTGCGCTATGTGTACAAGATTTTGCGCAAGTATAAGAATCCGAGAATTTGCGTGTGGTGCACCAACCGCTGCCTGAACGGTATGCTCCGCAAGCACAGCATCTCTAACCGCATCAAGGAATATCACAAAGCCATTTATCACGAAATCCCTTTCACTTTGGCAGGAATGAAGATTACGGCTTTCAAGCAGTCGCACGACAGTGAGGACTGTAGCGGCTTTATGATTGAGGGCGGCGGACGCAAGTTTGTGATTTCGCCCGACCAAGGGGAAATCACCTCACGCGCCGACTTCTACATGCGCCAAGCGCAATATTTGATGATTGAGAGCAACTACGACCACGCCATGCTCGCCGCAGGCTCCTACCCTGCATATCTGAAGGCGCGCGTGGAAGGTGATAAAGGACACCTCGACAATAAGGTGACGGCACGATTTGTGGCTGATATGTGGAATCCAGAATTGAAATTCGTGTTCCTCAACCACCTGAGCAACGACAACAACACCCCAGAGATTGCCCTACACGAAACACGCTCCGCACTCGAAGCCAAAGGCGCAACAGTGGGCGATGCCAGTTACGCTCCCGACCAAGCCAACTGCGATGTGCAGCTCTACGCCCTCCCCCGCTACGACACCAGCACCTGGTTCGTCCTCTAACCAATCCCCCCTCTATCATATTATCCGCGAAGAATAGGGTAACAAACGAGCATATCGCAAACGCAAAACATGAGAAAAATAATTCCTATTTCACATTATTTTTCTCATAGTTTTGTGGATTACGATATTTATTCTGTATATTTGCGATAGTCAAATCACAAAAAATAATCCGTTATGTCGGCAGAAGAACTTAAATCATACAGGTTAAACTCAATGGAAGAGCCTACTGACGAAATGCTCGAAGCCATCATGCTTGGAGTGCAAGAAACTGCACGCAAAACCACAGCAAAGGCAAAAGCTGAGCTTGACAGGCGTTTTGAAGAAGCTAAGCGTCAAATCAAAGAATACAGACAGCAATCTCATGGAATGCAACCGTAAGCCAGTTTTGTGTGTAGTAGCAGGTCCAAACGGCTCTGGCAAAACATCGACCACCATTCAACTGCTCTCAAACGAGTGGTCTGAAGGAAGTATGTATATCAATCCCGATAATATCGCACAAGAAAAGTTTGGCGACTGGAATTCGCAAGAAGCAGTTTTGAAAGCCGCCCAATACTCTACCCAACTCAGATACCAGTATCTTGAAGCACAACAGGATTTTGTGTTTGAAACCGTCTTTTCTTCAAAGGAGAAACTGGAATTTCTTCAAAAGGCACACGAAGCAGGATTCTTTATCCGATTTTTCTTTGTGTGTACCGACGACCCAAAAATCAACGTGGCACGAATAACAAAGCGATTTCTTGAAGGTGGTCACGAAGTGCCTATTTCAAAAATCATTTCACGCTACTACAAGTCGTATGTGAATGCAGCAAAAGCCATTGAATTTGTAGACAGAGCATACATCTACGACAATTCCATCGAAGATCAGCTCCCACGTTTGCTATATCGCACTGTGGAAGGCAAGGTGTTTAAGCAATATAGCGAAAACATCCCCGAATGGGCAAAACAGTTAATCCCATAATTTCCAAAAATTGGAACAAACAAAATGCGCTCTTTTCTTTTGATGGAGCGCATTTCTTATTCTATAGCGGTTGACAGGCAATGAAGGTGGAATGGATGGGGATGGGATGGGATTTAGCCTTGCTTGAAGGTGATGGGCTTGTATTCTTGGTAGCCGCCGTTTTCGCTCACGAGGGCTTGGAATGAGGAAGTGAGGTGCTTCTGGAGGGCTTTGAAGGAGAGGAAAATCTCAATCATACCCTCGCTCTCATCGGCTATTTCACCAGCCTGATACACGAAGAAGATACCGCGTTTGCGTGCATACACGTTGGCAGAAAGGCGTGTGGCCTTGTGAAGTGGCATACCTTCATCGTCGGCAAGCGACTCAATCTTATTATTCACAAGCGTGAGCAAGGCATCTTCGGAGCTTGAGGCGAAAATGGAGTTGAACGAGAGCACCGACTGTCCGCGGCGGTTGTAGTTCACATAATAGATTTTCTCACGTTTTTTTCCACTGTCATACGATGTGAGGCTGATAGCCATCACCAAATAGCCTCGACTTGAGAATGTGGGATATATTTTCACGCCCTGCACATTGCCGTACTTCCGTGTGATGGTTGGCTCCGTGTCGAGGGGCTTATAGTCCACACCACTGGCGTTGAACACCGGTGTTTTCAAAAACGCGTGAATGCCGCTTTGATAATTGGAGTGGCTTTGTGGAAATGCCTTGTCGGCGATGGCGGCAAAAATGGCATCTATATTCTTATTTCCGTTGATTTCAGTTGGGAGTTTGCTTTTAATGCGCTTGATACTGGCGTAGTAGGTCTGTGCGTCGTCGTCGTTGGCTGGTTCCTTCGACACAAAGTAAGCATTGTTTTCGCTAACTTCAAACTTATCGGGCACGAAGATGTCGGCAATGGTGTCGGCAGCGGCAATCAACTCGCTTCTACGATCAAACAAGTCGCTTTTGCCGTCGGTATTGATATGGTTCACAATATACCAGAAGCCCGTAGCGACGTCGAGAGCCACAAGCAAAGCAATGATAATGATATAGGTGCGCTTGGTCATAATCTTTATTCTTCTTTACATACTATTCGCTCTATTGCCGATTTCACACTGTTCATAAGCCACATAGGGGTGGAAGTGGCACCGCAAATACCTATCGACTTCTTGCCGACAAGCCATTGGGGATTGATTTCCGATTCGTTGCTCACCAAATGCGAGTTGGGGTTGGCATCAAGACATTCTCCGAAAAGAATCTTGCCGTTGCTGCTTTTGCTGCCGCACACGAAAAGGATGAGGTCGTGGCGGGTGGCAAACTCACGGATTTGCGGTATGCGGTTAGCCACCGAGCGGCAAATGGTGTCGTAGCTCTTCAGTTCTGCCCCGCCAGTCATTCGCTGCTTCACCGCCTCGATAATCTTCTTCAGTTCCTGCACACTTTTGGTGGTTTGACTGTAGAGATACACGTTGCGGCTAAAGTCTATCTTATCGATTTCGTTGACACTCTCAATCACGAGCGCCTTGCCCGAAGTCTGCCCCACCAGTCCGTTCACCTCGGCGTGACCACGCTTACCATAAATCACGATTTGCGGTTCGTTGGGCTCATCGTTGTAGGTGTGCTTAATGCGCTGCTGAAGTTTAAGCACCACGGGGCAAGTGGCATCAATGATTTTTATATTGTTGCGTCGGGCTATTTCGTAGGTTTCGGGCGGTTCGCCATGCGCACGAAGCAGCACATTCACATCGTGGAGTTCCTTCAGTTGCTCATGGGTGATGGTCTCCAACCCCTCTTGCTTGAGGCGCTCCACCTCGTTGCTATTGTGCACAATGTCGCCCAAGCAGTAGAGGTGGCCTGTGTCTGCCAACTGCTCTTCTGCCATATTGATGGCGCGCGTCACGCCAAAGCAAAATCCCGAATACTGGTCAATTTCGATAATAGCCATATTATTTTCTCCTCACACAGATCTCACGGATCTCACAGATAAAAAAGTCAAATAGGCTAAGAAGATTTCGCCAAAAGACAATAGTATCGTCTTAACTCCTTTAACTCCTTTAACTCCTTAACTTCTAAATAATTATTTTCCTTGCATGAATTGGTGGAAATAGTCAACCGCCCATGCTATTTGTTCTTCAGCCGTAGCGAATTTACCGCTGTCCACCTCCACTGCATCGTCGGCTTTGCGAAGCGGACTTTCCTTGCGTGTGGTGTCGAGGTGGTCGCGCATCTTCACGTTGGCGATGATGTCGTCGAGCGTAACGCTGGTGTCGCCCTTGGCGCGCATCTCGTCGAAGCGGCGTTTGGCACGAATTTCAGGACTGGTGGTCACATAGAGTTTGATTTCGGCATCAGGAAGCACCACGGTGCCAATGTCGCGGCCGTCCATCACCACGCCCTTGTTCTTGCCCATCTCCTGCTGGAGGCGCACCATGGCGTGGCGCACTTCAGCAATGGCAGCCACAAGGCTCACATTGTTCGACACCTCCAGGCCACGAATTTCATTCTCCACATTCTCACCGTTGAGATAGGTGATTTGCTTGCCGTCCTCAATCTTGAAACTGATGTTGATGTCGGGCAACATGGGAAGCAGTCGCTCCACATCCACCTTGCCATCGGTAATCAAACCGTGACGCAAGCAAAACAGTGCCACGCTGCGATACATGGCACCAGTGTCGATATAAGTGTAACCCACGCTTTTGGCAAGTGCTTTTGCCATTGTGCTTTTGCCACTCGAAGAAGTTCCATCGATGGCAACGTTTATCATTTTCTTATCCATTAATTTCTTTCGTCGTAAATATTCCACAAAGTTACGAATATTTTTTCAGAACTAACGAAGCCCACCACACGAATGAAATCACCAATTTTAAAATCACACACCCACCCACACGAACTGTTTAGAGTCAATTCGTGGAGCGCACCGTATTGTGGCGCAGTGTGTAGAGGGCATTTTAGAAACTGTAGGTGTCGCCTGCCTTGTATTCGGCAAGCAGCAAGCCATGGTCGTCGGTGCAATGCGCATACACCTTCTCCTGTTGCTCCTGGTCGAGCGAGTTCCACACCACCGTACATTCGGGATAAGTCACCTTCTTCGCCTTCCCTGCCTTTTTCGACGCAATCTTAGAGGCAATCCTCTCCTTTTCAGAGATGGCCAAACCCGACCACCATTCTGCCAAATCATCTTTCGTCATCATTTCAAAAAATTATATTACTTCCCCACAAAAATACAAAATCCTTCCCAATTCCCATAAAAAGGGCTACAAATATTTTTCCACCATTTGGCGAAGCATATCGACTGTGAGATTTGCAGGACCAACTGATTGTATCAGGGAGTATTCTGGCTTGTTTTTGCCAATCACGAATTTGCGTTCTTTGCCGTCGGTGGTGGCATATAAATGGAAGTTGCCTTTGTAGGTTTGCTCTACACTGACGGCTGAATACCTTTTTCCTCCAATTTCAAACTCAACTTTTCCACCTTCCTTTTCAGCAAATCCCCATGAAGCAAGATGGCGATTGATAGTCGCTTCCACAGCGTGTAGCCAACGCTCCTGCACACCATTTTTCTGAGCCATGACTCCAAAATCTTTCAGCGAACGCGCCACTGCTTGAATGATTGCATTTGGTCGACGGATACCATTGTCTTTGGCAAACTGCAAGGCATCGTCGAGCGTGATGTCACGAAGTTTGGCACGAATATACATACAATGGTCAATGTCGGGCAGATAGCCACCTGCATCCACGACGTAGGTAAGATCGTAGGCTGGAGAAATTCGCCACTCGCCCCTCTCATTCATCACGAAAGAGAAGTTCTTTATATGGTCATCGGTGTTGTTGGAAAGGATATTGAATACCATGCGGCGATACACCTCTTGGCTGTCGACTTCGGGAAGATGCAATTTGCGACACACCTCCAACAGTCCCTCATAACTGTTGGTACCAGGACTGATTGCAGCAAGCGTCTGCGTGTGGAGTTTTCTTTCACCATCACGGTCAAAGCGCTGAGTGATGAAATTTTTATTACCTTCCACCTCATAAAGCCTCGACGGCATCATAGTGATTCCTGCATTTATCGCCATCTCATAGTATGTCATTTCCAGTTCAGCAGAACTATATCGCGAATTACCAAACTTCAAAATGCAATACTCATAATCCTTCAAACCTGCAATTTGCCCGCTTCGCACCTCGCCTGTGGCTTTATTGATAGCCACAATGGCTTTGGGTTGCCTACCGCCAGCGGAAGTGCCCACAGTGAGCAACGATTGCATAGTGATAGACTCTTCCGGCATGATGCGAGCATTCTCTCGCTCTACAAATATGCGATCTGCCAAATCCGACAAAGATTTTATATCAATTTTCTCCGTCTTGCCTCCCGACTGGGCAACTTCAGGCAAAAACTCCAACGCCCCCATTCCTCGCTTGCCGATGAACGAGAGTTTGTCTAATGGAGTGATGTCGGCATTGGAAATGTGGTGTTGTTGTCGCCACAACTCAAAAAGTTGATTGCCCCAAGCGTCAGGGAGCGAGTCGGCAACAAATGCTGGCAACTTCTGATATATCTTGGCATCTTCACCCCAAACTGGAATCAAAGCCCTTACGCCATCTACTGGCGCAACGAGAGGGGAAACATCAATTCCCTTCTTCAAAAACACTGGATTATAGGTGAAATACGACAATCTGCGTTTTTCGTCCCATGCTAAGCGACCTATTTCCTCGCCCCATAGCATCACTATCAATGTTTTCACCATAGTTCATTACTTTTTTGAGTGACGGATTCTTTGTACTTTTTTCTCGTTTTTGCGCATCAGGTATGGCGATTCTGGCAATTCTGGCAACACATCGTCAAGCGCATTGATTTGCCCCACCACTTTCAGCAAAAGAATGAAAGTGGATAATGAGATATTGCCAGCAGAACCATTCTCAAATTTATGAATGGTGGTCAAGCCTATGCCCGAACGCTCCGCAACCTCCTTTTGGGTAAGGTTGCACCGCATTCGGTAATCCTTAAACCGTTCGCCCAACCTGCGCACAAGTTCTGGAGTTGTATATTCGTAAAGGTCAACCATATTCTTATATATCTATCAGTATATCACTATTTAGCATTATTTTACAGCATATAATATCACAATAATGATATTTATAACTGCAAAAATAAACGATTTTTATGAAAATAACGAATGATTTTGCACTAAATGTTTGATTTTTACCTCGTTTTTAACGGGTGGGGTAAAAATGTTGGGGGATTTTTGGGGATTTGTAGAGTTTGTTGCGTACCTTTGCAGTCATTTCGCTTGACTGGTAAATATGAAGCAGATTAAAGAGATATTGAAGATTGGGGTGCCTATCATGTTGGGACAGGCTTGCGTGATTATCGTTGCCTTTGCCGACAACATTATGATTGGGTGGCACAATGTTGATGAATTGGCGGCTGCGTCGTTTGTGAATAATGTGTTGAACCTGGTTATTCTGATGGGGTTGGGCTTCTCCACTGGTTTGACTCCTATGATTGGTGCTTTCAATGGTGTGAACGATGTGAAAAGCATCGGCTCCACCATGAAGAATGGCATTTTGGTGAACGGTGTCATCGGGCTTGTGAGCCTTGTGGTGCTGTCGGTCATCTATTGCTTTCTCGACCGTTTCGGTCAAGCACCTGAACTTCTGTCTCTTATACGCCCTTATTTTATCATCATCGGCATTTCGTCGTTTTTCCAGTTGGGTTTCAACGTGCTCAAGCAGTTTACCGACGGTATGCGTCAACCAGTGGTGTCGATGGTGTTTTTGATTATCGGCAATGTGGTCAATATATTCGGCAACTGGGTGCTGATTTACGGCAAACTCGGTTTCCCCGAATTGGGACTGAACGGCGCAGGCCTCAGCACGCTGCTGGCACGAGCCTTGATGCTCGGCATGTTTGCGCTCTATGTGTTTAAGGGAAAGAAATTCAGCCAGCATGTGGCCGCGTTTAAGGCATCGCATTTGTCGAAAGGCAGAATGAAGCACATTTTCAGCCTCGGCTACCCTGTGGCTATACAGAACGGACTTGAAGCCTCCACTTTCTCATTCTCAGCCATTATGATTGGTTGGCTGGGCGTGGTGGAACTTGCCGCCCACCAAGTGGTGACCACCATATCGCTGCTATTCTTCTTGCTGATTCAGGGACTTTCGTTTGCCGTTTCCATTCTCGTGAGCAACTCCTACGGCAAAAAGGACTTTGATGGCGTGCGAAAATACACCAAGAAGGGTTTCTTGATGATGCTGACCATTTCTGCCACGCTTTCCGCGTTGCTCTACATATTCCGATTCCCTGCCGCCGGCATTTTCACCGATTCGACTGAGGTGGCATCGATTGCGGTGTCGCTGTTCTTCCTGCTCTTCGCATACCAGTTTGGCGACGATTTGCAACTATGCTATTCCTGCGTGCTCAGAGGCATACAGGACGTGAAGCCCATCATGTACTGCGCCTTTGTCAGTTACTATCTGGTGGCAATTCCATGCTCCTACTTCCTCGGTTTCAAAGCAGGCTTGGGCATTCAGGGCATTTGGCTCGGCCTCCCGATTGGCCTTACCCTTGCCGGCATATTCTTCTTCTTCCGTTTCCGCTACGACATGCGCCGAATGAGCAGTGGCGTGGCTATGAAATAGTCACTTCGCCACAAATGGCGCTCTGGAGATAAGTTTTCACCGTTTCGGCTGGCAAACCAAGTCCGAACAGATACATCAGTTTAGTGATAGCCGCTTCGCTGGTGATGTCGTAACCGCTCACTGCACCAGCCCTGCTCAGACAGTTGCCCGTTTCGTAAAGCGGTTTCACGCCCCCATTCACACATTGAGTGACATTGAGAATGACGATACCACGCTGGTTGGCATCGCTAATGAGCTGTGTGAACCATGGTTCGCTTGGGCTGTTGCCAGCACCGTATGTTTTCAGCACTATGCCCTTGATTTTTGGTGTGCGAAGCAGGTATTCAAGCGTTTCGGGAGTCATGCCTGGGTTAAGCTCGATAAACATCACATTCGGGTCCATTGCGTAGCGCACCTTCAGCGGACGCTTCGACGGCAGACGATACAGTGCCTCCTCATGGAACTGGATTCCCAATCCTATGGTTGCCAACTCCGGATAATTGTTGCTTCGGAACGCGTTGAAATTGTCGGCACTCATCTTCGTGCTTCTATTTCCGCGCCACAGATAGTTCTCGAAGAGGATTGCCACCTCCTGCACCATAGCATTGCCAGCCTTATCGGTGGCCGCAGCCACTTGCAGGGCGGTGATCAGGTTTTCCTCGCCATCGGTGCGCACCTCGCCGATAGGAAGTTGCGAGCCAGTGATAATCACAGGCTTACTCAAATTCTCCAGCATAAAACTCAGTGCCGAAGCCGTAAACGCCATCGTGTCGGTGCCATGAAGCACCACAAATCCATCATACTTATCGTAGTTGCATTCAATGGCTTGTGCAATATCTCGCCAGTGCGTAGGATTCATGTTGCTGCTATCGATTGGCGGATTAAACTGAATGTTATCGATGTCGTAGTCGAGCAACTTCACTTTAGGCACATTTTCCATCAAATGCGAGAAATCGAATGGGAGCAAAGTGCGTGTCACCGGATTCTCTATCATGCCGATAGTGCCACCAGTGTAGATGATGAGAATTTTAGGGCGATTATTTTCCATGCACAAAAGTTTTTGAGAATTTGGCAAAATGATAATTACTTTCGCAAAGATATACAAAAAATAGAGATTTCCAACAAAGAAAATCCCTATTTTTAAGTTTTTAGAATGGCAAAATGCCAATAGTGGTGCTTTATGCCGTTTATTTGGCAAAGGCTTTTGCGAAGAAGAGCATCTGATAGTCGATGGCATTGGTCCAGTATTCCCATGTGTGGGCACCTGGGCGAATGGTGAAATCGTGGGGGATTTTTGCATCGAGCAGCGCTTTGTGCAAATTGCAGTTCACCTCATAGAAGAAGTCGGAATAACCATCGTCGATGATGATGTTCTGCCCGGCTTTGAGCGTGGGCACAAGGTTGATGACGGCGTGCTCTGCCCATGCCTGCTTATTGGTTTCGTATTTGCCGATGCGCTGGTCGATTTTCCACTTGTTGGGGAATTTGGTGATGTCAACACCACCGCTCATACTGCCGCATGAGCCAAACACATCGGGGTGACGGAATGCGTTCCAAAGCGCACCATGTCCGCCCATACTCAAACCAGTGATGGCACGCATCTTCGGAGAGCGGAAAGTACGATAGTGCGAATCCACGTATTCCACCAACTCTTTGCTGATGAAGGTTTCGAACTGGAATTTCGGGTCGATGGGCGAATCGAAATACCAACTGTCTTGACCGTCGGGGCACACAATCACCACGCCATATTTAGTGGCAATGGCTTCCATATTTTTCTTTGTGGGCCAGTCGCGATAACTGCCCCATGCGCCGTGAAGCACATACACAGTTGGGAAACTGTCGGTGGGATTGTCGAAATGCTGATTTGGCAACACCACCACCGCCTTAATTCCACGGTTCATCTTCTGGCTCATCACTTCCACGGTGTCGGTTTGCACGTTCACCACCTTCACTTGGGTGGCTACATTTTGCTGTGCGCACGCCAAAGTCATTGCTCCAGCAAACAGCACAAATAAATACGCAAATAATTTTCTTATCATATTGTAAAGTTTTTTAGGGGGCGTAGGGAGAAATCGGAGCACTCAGAACTATCGTCTTAACTTCTTCAACTTCTTAACTCCTTAACTTCTAAAAATCTATTTTCTAACTTCTCTCCTATCTTTTTTTGGAGAAGAAATCGGTCATCAGGGCTGCACATTCTTCGGTGAGCACACCGCCCTCCACCAGCGTTTTTTTATGGAAGGGCTTTTGGCAGAATGTGTGGTAGCCGCGTTTGGGGTCGGCACAGCCATACACGATGCGAGAAATCTGGCTCCACCCCAATGCGCCAGCGCACATCAGGCAAGGCTCCACAGTCACATATAGCGTGCAGTCGGTGAGGTATTTACCGCCGAGAAACGAAGCCGCCGATGTGATGGCTTGCATCTCGGCGTGGGCGGTGACATCGGTGAGGGTTTCGGTAAGGTTGTGCCCACGGGCTATGACGCGCCCACGGCACACAATCACCGCGCCGATGGGCACCTCGTCGGCCTGCATGGCGGCTTCAGCCTCACGAAGTGCCATTCGCATATATTTCTCGTCGTCGGCTGTAATCATAAGCGCACTTTGGTTGGGTGATTGCCCACCAGCACCACATAGATGCCACGGTCGAGCGTGATCACTTCATCGCCATTGGTGGCACGGCGGAAGCAAAGGCGACCGTACATGTCGAACACGGTGACCATCTCGCCATGGGTATTGCCGTGGATATAGATAGAACCGTCGCGACCGTAAACCGTAGGCAAATCGCGGTCGTCGGTCACATTCTTCACTGCCGACGGTGCAATCACCACCTTGGTGGCTTCGGCATCGTTCATCATATTTGTAGGCACGATGTAGTATTCTGCTCCCTCGGCTGTGATAGGCACATAATAGAAGTCGGCAGCGGTGAGAGCAATCAGTTCGTCGCCCTTATAGATTTTGTATGCCAAGTTGTTGCCCAGGGCAAAACGCATATAGTGGTCGTTGTATTTTTCCACTTCGCCAGTCATACTGATTGATACCTCCTCGCTTGGGTAGAGTGTGAAAGTGTTTTTATCACCCCAAACAGCATTGGCGGCATACTTTGCCACGGCATCGTCGTCGGGCACAATCACGTCAATGCCACTGAGACCGATAAAGATAGCCCATCCACTGGCTTCGGGAGCGGTGGGAGCGGCACAATAGATTTCGAAAAGGTTGTGGCAGTTGTTGTAGCCGTAAGCGTCGATTCTTTTGGTGGTAGATGGCAGAAGCATGGTGTGGAGCATTGGGCAAGACTGGAACGCGCCCCAACCAATGGTTTTCACGCCCTCTGGCACAGCCACATTCACCACGTTGGTGCCAGCAAGCAGCATTTTCGACACATCTTTCAGATGCAGCGGCAGCGTGATGTTGGCAAGGTCGGTAGCATAGGCAAAAGCACACTCGCCGATGGTGGTGACGGTGTTTGGCACCTGCACCTCGGTGGCTTTCGACTGGAAGAAGGCACTGTCTGCAATAGCGGTCACCTGATAGTTAGCTCCTTCGTAGTACACTTGTTCGGGAATAATGTAAACGCCCTTGTAGGGTTCGTTGGTAGCCTTTTCGGCTGGCACTCGTGCCACAGCCACAGAGTTGGCACCAGTGGTGGTGTAGTAGAGTCCACCACATTCAAAAGTGGCAGCCTGAGTGCAAATGGCACTCAAAGCGGCTACTGTGAAAAATAAGTTTCTGACTTTCATGTTTTTGATATATAGAATAGTAAATTATTCGCGATAATACACACGTTTCACTCGTGGCGAAACGCTGGTGAGAATTTCGTAAGGAATGGTGCCACGCACTTCGCTCAGGGCTTCCACTGGAATGTGCTCGCCAAAAATTTCCACGATGTCTCCCACTTCGCATTGTGCGTCGGTCACATCGATCATCACAGCGTCCATACACACGTTGCCCACGGTCGGGCAGAGTGTGCCGTTCACCCACATTTTGGTGTGGCCGTTGCCGAAGTGGCGGTCGAAGCCGTCGGCATAGCCGATGGTGACGGTGGCGATGCGCGATGGGCGGTGAAGCACACCGTGGCGACCGTAGCCGATGGTGGTGCCTTCAGGCCACTCCTTGATGGAGATAACCACCGAATGGAGCGACGACACAGGCTTTAGGGCATCTTCCGAGTGGTCGAACATCGTTTTAATGCCATACAGTCCGATGCCTATGCGCACCATGTCGAACTGCTTGTCGGGGAAGCGGACAATGCCTGTGGTGTTGAGGATATGGCGGATAATGTAGTGGCTGAATTCGGCTTGAATCATTGCCGTACATTCTTCGAAATATGCGAATTGCTGCATGGTGTAGGCATCTTGCGCTGGCTCGTCAGCCACGCACAGGTGCGAGAACATGGAGGCTGGCTTGATTACGCTTTGGCTCTTGAGCAGTTTGATAAGCGCTGGGATCTGCTCCTTGGTGAAACCGAGGCGGTGCATACCGGTGTCGAGTTTGATGTGCACAGGAAATTCGTGCGCACCGTATTTCGCGCCCTCTTTGATGAGTTCGCTGCATTCTTCTATGCTGTAAACCTCTGGTTCAAGGTGGTGTGTAAACATTGCCTTGTAGTTCACCACCGATGGGTTGAGCACGATAATCGGCATGGTGATACCTGCCTTGCGCAAGTCCACGCCCTCATCTTGCACTGCCACAGCCAGATAGTCGCAACCGGCATCTTGCAGTGTTTTGGCTATTTCGTAACTGCCTGCGCCGTAGCCGCTTGCCTTCACCATGCCCACTGCCTTGGTTTCGGGTTTGAGGAACGAGCGGAAGAATTTGAAGTTGTGCGCCAGGGCATTGAGGTCAACCTCTTCCACAGTTTGGTGCTGCTTGGCTTCGAGCAGGTTGAGAATTTGCTCAAACTCAAATTCGGGTGCGCCCTTCACCAGTATGGTCTCGTCTTCGAAGTCGCCTGTAGATTTCTTGTCGAGAAATTCTGCCACGCTTGCGTAGAACTGCGCGTTGATGCTGGAGAAGTAGCGTCCGTAGCGGCACATGTCGGGACCAATGCCTATCAAGTGCTTGATATGCTTACTCTTGAGCAACTCGCTCACACGGATATAAAGTTCGTCGGCGCTGAATGCCTCTGGCATCAGGTCGCTCAAAATCACGGTGTTGGACTGGGCAGGGTTGCTGCGGCGAATCATGAAGTCGAGCGCGGGGGTGAGCGAATTGTAGTCGCTGGTGTAGCCGTCGGCTATCACGGTGCAGTTGTTCACGCCCTCTATCACATTGATGCGAGTGCCCACAGGGGTGAGGGTGGTCATGCGCTGTGCTATCACATCTTGCTTCACGCCCAGCACTATCATCACCACAAGGCAAGTGACCACATTCTCCAAATCTCGGTCGGCGGTAAACGGAACGGTGATGGTGTGCGCCTCGCCTCCGTATTTGTAGGTGATGCGGCTTTCTTTGGTGTCTTTTTCCACATTAGTCACCAGCACGGAACGTGACGCGTCGGTAGTGGACCACGCATATTCGTGCGCCACATCCACCTCAAGCAGTGGACGAATGGTGGCGGTGACCAATGGGTCGTCGGCGCAATACACGATGCTCTCGCAACTGTTCAGAATCTTTGCCTTTTCCTGCGCCTTCTCGTCCATCGAGGCGAAGCCGTCGTTATGCTCGCTGCCGATATTGGTGATTACGCCAATGGTGGGGCGAATCATGGCTTGCAGGTTGTCCATTTCGCCGGTGGTGGAAATGCCGGCTTCGATAATGGCGAGCGTGGTGTTGGTGTCGATGTCCCAGAGCGAGAGTGGCACGCCGATTTGCGAATTGTAACTGCGTGGCGAGCGCACAATCTTGTAGTCGTCGCTCAACAGTTGGTTGAGCCATTCCTTCACGGTGGTTTTGCCACGGCTACCGGTGATGCCAATCACTGGAATATTGAAGCGGCGGCGATGGCTCGTTGCCAAAGTCTGAAGCGCTTCGAGCGTGTCAGCCACCACCAGGAAGTTGGCGTCGCGCATCTCACGCATCACATTGTCGATGCGGTTCACCACAAAGTTTCTCACGCCCTTCTGATAGAGAGGCGCGATATAGTTATGGCCGTCGTTGTTGGCAGTCTTAATTGCGAAGAATATGGTTTCTTCGGGGTTATTGAGCGAGCGAGAGTCGGTGAGCAGTTGGCTCACGGTGGCTTCCTCGTTGCTGATACTGTGGTAGTCAACACCCAGAATGTCGGCTATCTCTACGATTGAGTACTTCATCATTCAGAAATTAAATCGTTGATTTCTTTAATATTTGCAATATACGGATATTCCTTCACCAAGTTCGTCACCACGGCTTTGGTGTCGGCATAGAATCGCTCCACTATTTCACGGTTTGCCGTCATGGGGCGATGAGTGAGACGCTTCATCACACGCTCACATCGGGCGATGGCTTGCGTGGAGGCATCGTCGAAATACGCCGCCTGAAAACTCTGCCAAATGTAGCCGATAGCCACATCGCTGGGGTGTACCATGTCGGCGGCATAGAAGCGATAGTCGCGCAAGTCGTCCATCACTATCTCGTAGGCAGGGAAATAAGCGGTGAAGTCGCGATACACACGGTTCACATTGGCGACAGCCACACGCAGCGTGGCCTTGCTCAGCGAGTTCACCTCCAGTCCGTCGGCAATGTGACGGATAGGGCTAACCGTAAACAGAATGCGCAACTGCGGATTGAACTCGTGCAGCCGCTCCACCATGGCGGAAAGTGCCTCGGTGATTTCGTCAACGCTCGCCATGCGGCGCGTGAAATTGTGCTGTGGCACCTTATGGCAGTTAGCCACCACCAGGTTCGTCTCCTTCAGGCGATACACCACGGCAGTACCCAGCGTCACCACAAGCGTGTGGCACGACTTCAGATGCTCATGCGCCTTCGCAATCTGCTCATTCATCAGCGTGAGCGTGGCTTCCTTGTCGGCAAGCGAGTAGCGAGAGTGGAAATTGTAACTGTTCCACACACCGCTGCCCTGAAACAGGTCGATACCCCGCTCCGGCACCGCGTCGATGATGCGATTCACACTCGAGGCAATGCTCATCGGATTGTAGAGCGTGCCAAAAGGATTCACATTCACATCAATCATGGCTTGGTGCAATTTACCGCCTATATTGTCGCTAAAGCACGAGCCAAGCATCATAAAGCGGTCGCTATGATGCATAATGCCCATATTGTCGGCAATGTGTATAGTGGTGCGAAAGTCCATTTTCTCGATTTTGTACAGTTATTAACCTACAAAAATACACCTTTTTCTCCAAACACACACCTTTTTCTCCAAAAATACACCTTTTTCTCGCAAGTAAAAACGCAAAACCGCAACCGCAAGTAAAACCCCATCCCCCATTATTGTTCAAAATTTCCCAAAAATCCCCCACCACACCCCACCAAAGGCGAATAAAGGTAACCAAAGGGACGGTTCTTTTGGTTTGCTCGCCACCACATCTGGGGACATTTCCAAGTCCATTCACACGATTTCCAGCGAAATCCTTGCTGATTTGAAGGTTTTTAACGAAATTTGCTATGGAGTTGCGCATAAGCTGATTGATAGTAGTTATCGAAATGCTATACTAATTTACTAAAAATCTGCAAATTGTGAAACTTTTTCATTTATAGATTCTTAGGATTTTAACTTAACCAACAAGTTAAAACATGAATGATAGTGTAATCGTATATGCTATTTCTTTAATATGCATAATTTTACTACTAATAGAATGGTTTTTTATTAATCACAAAAAATGTTCAATAAATGCTCTTGTATTTGTTGTTTATTCAATTCCTTTGTACTACTTAATGACCTATAAAGGGGCTGGTGGAGCGGCTTTTACGTGGTGGTTATATTTGGTATTATTTACATCTATCCATGTAATAATCTTATTGATTATAATTTTGCATTTTTTTAAAACTTCTCGGAATAGAAGGAGTCGTGCAAATGAAAGAAAACAACGTTGTGACAAGTGAAGCAAATAGGAAACTCTGCCAAGGATGAGAACATGATGATTTTCAGCGAAAGCAATGCACAAACCAAAAGAACCGTCCCTTTGGTTTGTTGTGTGACTGGAACCCATAAAATACTGGAACGACAAAAAGAATAATCATAGCAAATTTTATAACAATGAGAAAACTTATATCATTATTTTGCATAATATGGCTCTGTGCTAATGAAGCAACAGGCTGTGCGAATAATCTAAAGATAAAGATTATTTACGCACCAGCAACTCTTCAAACAGTATTCAGTATCAGTCCTGAATATTTTGACAAGGGATACATTAATCACTCCACAGATAGTGTGTATGTTGAGTGTGATTCCTTGATTTATGATTTTTTTAATTGTATCCAGGCACTCAAAGTATCGGACCAAAATAGCCGTTATAATTCTATAGTAAAACCTTATCATACAAATGTTAGAGGAAAAGTGCTCTTGTACAAGGAGGACCAAGTCGTTAAAGTTTACTACATAGGACAATTCCTGGTCTTGTATAACGATACATTATATGACATTGATGAAAAGTTAAGGAAGAATATTGACTCAATGATAAAAAAAGGCGGAGGAACTTATATGTGGCATTATCAGAAAACTTTTGATTAATCGACTCTGCATGGAACAAGTCTATATGACAAGAACCATAAACCAAAGGGACGGTTCTTTTGGTTACCACTTGCTAAATATATGAAGCGCCCCATCCTTCCACAGACCAAAAGAACCGTCCCTTTGGTTTGCTTTTTTTTTAGGAATTAGGAATTGTTATGTTAGAAATTACACGATTTGTTTGGAATGTTGTTTTTTAATTGATAAATTTGCTTGAGATTTAAAGACTAACACTATATGTCAAGAAAAAGCCGAGAAATCAGTCCTACTGGCGTGTACCACGTGATGTTGCGCGGCATCAATCGTGGCAGAATTTTTGACGACGAGCAAGACTGTCGCAAGTTTGTGAAAATCCTCCGTCAAGTCACACATCCCAAGGACAAAGACAACGCTCCGATGCCACCATATTGCTCCATCTACGCCTACTGTCTGATGGACAACCACATCCACTTACTCATAGCAGAAGGCACAGAATCGCTGTCAAACACGATGAAACGCATAGGTGTGGCATACGTGAGCTACTACAACAAACGTAACGAGCGTCTGGGATCGCTCTTTCACGACCGCTTCCGCAGCGAGCCTGTGGCAGACGCTGGCTACTTTATCAATTTGCTGAGATATGTGCACTGCAATCCCGTAGAGGCGGGAATAGTTGAACACCCCTCTCAATACCAGTGGAGCAGCTGGCATGAGTATGATGGTTCGATAAAAGCCAACTGCGTTTGCGACCACACATTACCGTTTGCCAGCATGAACCGGGAAGAGGTGCGTGAACTGGTGCTGAACGTGAGTGAAAAACAAAGCCCCCAACCCCGAATCAGTCAGCGTCGCTTAACCGACACCGAAGCCACAGAAATTCTGCAACGAATTTGTGGCGAAGAGCCTGTGCTGAATATGCCAAAAGAACGTCAAAAAAACGTGGTTGAAAACGCTTATGCAGCAGGCGTAGGTTTGCGCCAATTGTCAAGAATCACAAAAATAAGCTATGGAGCAATCGTTGTAATGCGTCGAAAATCAAACAGCAAAACAAACAACAAACCAAAAGAACCGTCCCTTTGATTTTATAAAGTTTTTAAATCCAAAAATGAGGAGAAAATGAAGTGTGTTATTATATTGGCAACGTTCTTTGCTCTGCATATCCATGCAAGCAATGAATTGATAGATTACAAAAGTCAGCGTATAGTTAATCTTTACAATAAGGCAATTGATTATGTGATTGCAGATTTAGAGATTAGCGAGAGAGATATGTATATTGACAAAGAATTAGGAGGCTTATGCTATCCTCGCTTTCCAAGGTTTTCTAACGATTCAATAGTGAATGTTCTTTGGGAAGATGAATATGAAAATATTGGATGTGGTGTAAAAAACATACACTTTAAATTCAAGCGAGGGTCAAACAATAGAAAAAATACCAAATACATTCTGGTATTTTCACAGATTCGACATGGCTTATTTGATGTTGAAATCACAAGAATCGGGGGGTACACAAATGTAGAGCCGATATATTACCCTATTGCCCCAGTTCAAGGAGAATGGCACCTTGCAAGTTATCTTTTTGAGTGCGCTTCTTCTTTCGACAGTTTCTTGAATGTATATAAATTTCTCAATTACCATCCCAAAGACTTTACTGAAGATGTCAACACCAAAGACAATTTCTCAATTACCATCCCAAAGACTTTACTGAAGATGTCAACACCAAAGACAATTCCTCACAAAAAATAATAACTCGAGGTACATTCGTTCCCGATCTGTAGGCTTGGATTTCTCTACTCATCACAAGGATAGGCCAAATTATAATGTGCCTATTACCAAAATCTCTGGTATGATAAATCATTTTTTTAATATTACAAAGTAATGAAAGGCATAAGAATATTATCATTTATTTGTGTAATGCTATTAGGACTGCGGATTCAATCTTTTGCAAATAGTCAAAACGAAAATGATTCCGTGTTAATAGCTAAAAAGAATTTCAATATTGTCTATACAAACGACATTGATCTTTGTTCAGATTTGGTGAATGTGAATTTTGTTAAAGCATTTCAGCACCTATATGGTGATACGCTTTTGTTTGATTTAATAAGACAACGTAAAATTTTAGCTGTTTATGTTCTGTTAGATAGTACTGGGAGGATAAAACAGTATAGTTTTCAATCAGGAGGCAGACGTCAAAGCAATGAATTAGACTCGATATTCTACAATAGTAAATGGACAATTCTTCATAAAGCGATTGAATTGTTAGGAAATACACTTTTTGTGACGAGAGTAATGCTACAAGATGCCAGTTATGGTGATTATGTTTCATTTTATTTCTTAGGAGGAAGCCCTTATTTTATTCCTGGTTTGGATTGTACCAAACCTAAAGAATATCTAAATAAATGGTTTAGGAAAACGGAGGAAATGTGTACAAAATCCCTTGAGAGGATAATAATTAAAAATATAAATAATCCTGATGAATGGATGGATGCCCATGTTAAATCTTGCGTTCAATGACTATAATATGAGTGGGGAAAATAAATTATTGCTAATAGTGGCGTAAACCAAAGGGACGGTTCTTTTGGTTTGTAAAAAGTCTATGTTGCAGATGGTATTATCTAAAGTTGTAACGCATAAGAAAAATGTTGATTTTTTTGCATTAGATATTAGATAGAATAGTTCCGATAAATGGAGGGAATTATTTAGGATTTGTTTGGAACGTTGGGATTAAATTGGTAAATTTGCAGCGAATAAAAAACACTAACATTATGTTGAAAAAAAGCCTTTTATCTAAAGAATGTCGAGAAATCAGTCTCGCTGGCGTGCACCATGTGGTTATGCGCGGTTTCAATTATGAAAGAGTATTTAACGACGAGCAGGACCGCCGTAAGTTTTTGGAAATCCTCCACCAAACCACTCACCCAATGGACGAAAATGGTGCTCCGCTGCCGCCATATTGCACCATCTACGCCTACTGCCTGATGTCAAACCACATCCACATACTCTTAGCCGAGGGCACTGAACAGATGTCTGACACGGTGGAGCGCATAAGTGAAGCATACAGCAACTATTACAACAATCGCTACGAGCGTCAGAACCCACTATTTACCGAACGTTTACACAGCAGAATTGTGGACAACGTAGGCTACTTTCTCATTGCGCTGAGATACATACACCAGAACCCCGTTAAGGCAGGAATAGTTAAAAGCCCCTCTCAATTCCAGTGGAGTAGTTTCCGCGAGTACGACGGTTCGATAGATACCGACTGCATTTGCAGCCACACGCTGCCGTTTGCACACATGAGCAAGAAGGAGGTGTGCGAACTGGTGGTGAGCGTGAGCAAAAAGCGAAAACATAAAAAACGCACACAGAGAACTCGTAGCAATTTGCAATAAATCAAACAATAAAACAAAACGCAAACCAAAAGAACCGTCCCTTTGGTTTGTAAATAGTGCGAATTGTGGGGGATTGGTTTGGAATGTTGGAATTTAATTGATAAATTTGCTTGGGGTAGCCGATTGTGTGATAGGGCTACCGCAGTGATGATTAATTAACTTGTAAAAACGAACATACATTGATGAGAAAAACGGTATTTATAACAGGAGCCACAAGCGGCATCGGCGAGGCTTGCGCTCGCAAGTTTGCACAAGGTGGCTACAATCTGATTATCACGGCACGCCGTGCAGAGAAGTTGGCGGAAATCAAGGCACAACTTGAGGCAGAGGGCGCGAAGGTGAAAACGCTTACATTTGACGTTCGCGACGCTCAAGCGGCACAGGCTGCGGTGGAGTCGCTCGATGAGGAATGGCAGAAAATCGACGTGCTGATCAACAACGCCGGACTCGCACTTGGTCTTGACAAAGAATACGAGGGCGACCCTGAGGACTGGAACACAATGATCGACACCAACATCAAGGGACTTCTGACCATGACGCGCCTGATAGTGCCCGGCATGGTGAAGCGAAATGAGGGGCATGTGATAAATGTGGGCAGCGTGGCTGGCGATGCCGCCTACGCCAAGGGCAATGTGTATTGCGGCACAAAAGCGGCTGTGAAGGCGATTACCGACGGCTTGCGCATCGACGTGGCTGAAACGGCGGTGCGTGTCACCAACCTGAAACCCGGACTGGTGGAAACCAACTTCAGCAACGTACGTTTCCACGGCGACAACGAGCGTGCCGAAAACGTGTATAAAGGCATCACACCACTCACAGGTGCCGACATCGCCGACGTGGCATTCTACGCCGCCTCAGCCCCCAAACACGTGCAAATAGCCGAAGTGCTCATCCTCGCCACCCACCAAGCCAACGGCTCCACCATCCACCGACAATAAGAAATTAGAAGTTAGAAAAAGCACCACCAAAGGGACGGTTTTGATGGTGTTTTGTTTGTGATATAAGATGATGAGGGGGTTAGTGGAGGAGTTCGCCGAGGCTGGTGGTGAGGTTGAGCATGAAGGTGGTAGCACCTGTATGGGGCTGGGCAAATGCCACGCCGAAACCGAACGATTTCACTTTCATGCCGGCTCCCAACGAGAGGCCGGAGAGGAAATTGCGCTGATATGTGCTCATATCGGTGCGCACTTTGTGGTTGTAGCCAAGGCCGATATACATATTGTCGCTGGGCAGAAATTCCAGACCGAGCACAAGGTGACGCATAAAGTTGGAGCCAAAACTCTCTTTCTTCACCAGATCGCTGTTGGTGTTGTTCTTATCCTCTGGTTCGTAGTATGGCAGACTCCATTTGCGCAGGTTGTAGGCGGTGATGGAGAGGCGGAATGGCGATGTGCCGAACCTCTGCGAATAGCCCAGCTGAATATCCCATGGTAAGCGGTCTTTGGCATCGGTGGTGCCGTTGAACTTCTTCACCTGGCCACCAAGGTTCTTCGCCACCACAGAGAGCGAGAGCTCGTTGTCGGGGTTGTAGATGTTCACACCAAGGTCGGCAGCGATGGCTCCAGCCGAGAAATCGCCATATTTTGAATACAGATATTTCAAAGTGATACCGCCGCGAATGTTGGTGGCGATGTCGTGTGAATAAGTCACGTTGAAATTGATGTCGCTGGCGTTGAATTTGCCAAGGATTGAACCCTGAGCATCGGTTTCGGTCATGCTGCCGTAGCCGTAGTACTGAAGCCCCACGGCAAATGCGCTATGTTCGGTAAGTCCCTGGCCATATCTCACGCCAGTGAAATTGGTGGAGCCGATGTATTTCATATAGTTCACGCCCACTTGGTGGTCAAATTCCGGTCCCAGAAGCGCAGGGTTTTGCTCCACAAGGTTGATGTCGTCGTCGATGATGGTGAGGTTGTGTCCGCCAAGCCCATACACATGCGACGACGGGCTCACGTTGAGAAATTCGTAAGCCGTGGTACCGTCTTGCGCCCACGCCAAAAAGCTCACAGCCCATGCGGCAAGCAGGCAGATATAGCGATGAATGGATAATTTCATACTTAAATATTAACGCGTTATAACTCTATTAACGCACACACCCCTTTAAATCGTATATCCTTTTAATTTTTTTTTACAACATTCGGTGAATTTTGCCCAATCTGTAAAAATAAATGAAACAATATTAATCATTTTCAAATTTGACCTTTCGAGTATTGAAATTTGCGAAAACGAAATTATATTTGCAATGTTTTTAACAGGAAAAGCACTGCTTTACTTCTCGTTTAAAACACTATTTATTTGTAAATCACAATGATGCGACAATACAAACATATTTTACCACTCTTCGTGTTATCGGCACTCATTCTTTCCGCTATCGAGGCCACAGCGCAAACGCGCCCTCGTGCCAGCCGAATTGGTGTAGTGAATCCTATGTCGCCCGACCACACCTCATATCTCGAATTTTACGAATTTGAGCAAGTTGATGTGCAACCATCATTCCCTGGTGGCGAACGTGGTCTTGTGAAATTCGTAAACAACACTCGCGAATATCCCTACCACGAATACGTGGCACGCCAGCAAGGCCGCGTGCTTTGCAGCTTCATCATCCTCACCGACGGACAAGTGTCGCACGTGAAAGTGCTCCGCAGCTCCGGTCACGAGGCTCTCGACAACGAAGCAGTGCGTGTAATCAAAAAAATGCCCCGATGGGAAGCCGGAAAAATGTGGAACACAAAAGTGAACGTGCGCTGCATCCTCCCCATCGCATTCCGACTATAGCAAACTATATACAAGAGACAAGATATATTTAACCCCCAAATGAAAGTTAAATAGGAGTTGTGCCACGATGTGAATCGCAGCACAATTTTTTTATCCCCCATCCCCCATTATTCCTTGAGGAAATGGGGATTTTTGCACGACTTTTTTTGGTAATTTTGCATATCGTAATTTTACTTTTTGACTTTCACTCGGTTGATAATAATGTAAGGGGTTTGCAAAAAAGCCCATACAACTACGAGCTCGCAGACTAACGACATTCACTAATCAGTAAAATTAAGGAATTATGATTACGATAAAGAACAAAATAATGATAATGGTGCTGATGACGCTTTACTGCATCGCAGCGGCAGAGGCACAGCACTATCGTGGCGCACATCGCCCCATATTTATCAACCCAAGGCCTGTGCATGTGACGAAAGTGGTAAGCCACCCTGTGGTGGTGTCGCGCGTCACCAACCGATTGAGCCAAACCGACCGACTGGAAATGGCGATAACCTATATCAAAAGCCACGGTTCAATCAACGCCAAGCAATACAGCGACATCACTGGATTGAAAAAAGCCACTGCAGAGGCAGAACTCGACGCTTTCGCATCACGCCGCAGCAATCCTATTGTCACTCTTTTTAATGGAAAAAAGAAAGTTTACATCATAGCATGACGATTGACGACAAGCATATTATTGAGGCCATTCGCTCCAATCCCGAAAACGGATTCCGCAAGCTGCTCACAAAATACAAGGAGCCAATTTATTGGCATATCCGGCGTATTGTGGTGGTGCACGACGATGCACAAGACGCAGCACAGGAAACATTCGTGAGGGTGTTCCGCAACTTCAACAGTTGCGAGGGAAGCGACAAACTGCACGGATGGATTTTCAAAATCGCCACCAACGAGGCCCTGCGTATGCTTGAAAAAAGAAAAAACGCCACCCTGTCGTTAGACGACGAAGACACATCTATAACGGGGCATACCATTGCCGATGAATACTTCGACAATGCCGACAAGGTGGCTGTACTGCTCCAGAAGGCAATCCTTAGCCTGCCCACAAAGCAGCAGTTGGCATTCAACCTACGCTACTACGACGAAATGAGCTACAACGAGATTGCCGAAGTAATCGAATCCACAGCTTCCGCTGCCACAATGAACTATCATTTAGCAAAAGACAAAATAGTGAAATATATCAATTCTAACGACCTGTAACGATGAACAAAGATTTTGATTTCGATAAAGTGGGCAAACGTATGCCTTATCAGGTGCCTGAAAGCTTTTTCAACCAGCTTGAATCAAATGTGATGCAAGAGGTGAAAAGCGAGATTGCGGTAGCAAAAAAATCGCACTTCCGCCGCCGATTCACTTGGGGCACTATCATTGGTGCGGCTGCCGCCGTGGCACTACTGGTGACGTTGAATTTGAAATCGACGAAGGTCAACGAATATTCAGCCGAGGCTGTGAATCAAGCGTTCAACCAACTCCAGCCAGCCGACCAGGATTATCTGCTGGAGGTGTATGAAGAAGATGTGTTTTTCAACGACCAGTATTAAATAGTATTAACAAGTATCAACCAGTATTAAATAGTTAAAAAATTAAACGATATGAAACAGATAGTAAAATTACTCATGGTGGCAATCTTTGCAACAGCAACATGCACCATTGCATTCGCACAGAATCAAGGAAAGAAACAGCGCATGTCGCGCGAAAAACTGGCTGAGGTGCAAGCTCGCCACATTGCCAAAAAACTGGCTCTCAACGACGAACTCACCAACAAATTTGTAGAGGTTTTCAGCCAACAGCAGAAAGAGATTTGGGCGTTAGGTCCACGCATCGGCCGCAAGGCGCAAGCCACCGACGAAGAGCAGATTCAACAACGCTTCGAACGTAGCGAAAAGATTCTTGCCATCAGAAAGAAGTATTACAAGGAATTCTCCCAGTTCCTCAGCCAAGCCCAAATCAACAGGGCGTATGAGATTGAGCGACAGACTATGAAGCACTTATCGAAAAAAGGCAAACGCCAAACCAATAAAAGGCAAAACCGATAAGGCATCAATCACCATTCACCATCTCTAACAATGAAGATAAAAGTAACGATTATATTTCTACTGCTTGCGGTAGCGTCGTCGCTGGGTTTCGCCCAACCCCAACCCAGCGACACGCTCGCATTCCAAAGTTTAAGCCACAATTTCGCAGGCACATCTTTAGGCTATCGTAAAGCCAAAGTGCTGTGTGCCGACACTGCCACCAGCAAGGCACTTGTCATCTATCTGCACGGCGGTTCAAGTTGCGGCACCGACAACACAACTCAGATGAAAGAGCCCGGTATCGACTCTATTGCCAATTATCTGGTGAGACACAAGATGTCGTCGGTATTTATAGTGCCTCAATGTCCCGACCGCAATAAAGGTTGGGGTGCACTGGCAATGAATGTGAAGGCTCTGTTAGACTTCACTGCACACGTTGAAGGCATCGACACCACACGAATCTACATTTTCGGTGGTTCAATGGGAGGAACTGGCACATGGAAGATGACTTCCACATTCCCCGGATATTTCAGTGGAGCTATGCCCTGCGCGGCAAACCCGAAAGGCATGGTGGCTGAAAATGTGGCGAAAACGCCTGTGTATAATGTGATGGGACTGGCAGACAAAATCATGAACGACGATGTTAGGGCCATTGCGGAAGACTTCATCAGCCAACTTGAAGCGCTGGGCGACGACGTGCGATACGAAGCTGTGGAAGGCTGGTCGCACGAAACCACCTGCATACAAAGCTACACCACCGCGCGCCTCGACTGGGTGTTCTCACATCGCAAGACTCCATCAGCTGGCATCACCACCGTGACCATCGACCGCCCCACCAACCTCGATCCAAACTGGTACACCCTGCAAGGTCAAATCATCTCACACCCCACAGCCCCAGGCATCTATATCCATCAAGGCAAAAAAACACTTATCAAATAGCATCTATCTATCATAGCCAAAACCCAAGTGAATTGCCGTTTTCAAAAACGGTGGTGGAGATTATTCGGGGTCGTCGAGGCGGAAGATGGTGAAGTTTACTCAAACCAAAGGGACGGTTCTTTTGGTATGCCTTTGGCATATACAAACCAAAAGAACCGTCCCTTTGGTTTGCTTAGATGTCAGATATTAGGATTATTTCAGATATCCGCCATAAATTTTTGAGGGTTCAACAGTATGGCCATTATACAAGACTAAATAGCATGGTTCAAAAATACGAATATCGTTTAATGTTGTATCGTTGAAATTTACTGTTGGAAAATCAGCATCTAATGCCAAATCTCCATTATAATCATTGTATATACATATTCTCATCGAGTTTTTGGAAACAGATATTTTTTTTAGCCAATAATATTCCTTTAAATCACCTTTTCTAACTGCCCCTTTGGGATTATTAGCTTCTTCTATATCAATTACAGATATAACTATTATAAAGATATATAAAAGAATAAAGATGATCACAAATGTAAATAGTCGCTTAATTCTTTTTTGCATCTCAACTGATTCATCTTGATTAATTTTTTACCAAAAAATCCTGTTATTATCGGGGGGGGGTGACTCGTTATTCGGGGTCATCGAGGCGGAAGATGGTGAAGTTTACTTTGCCGTAGATGCGGTGCTGGTAGAAGTGGGGCAAGTGGCTGAAGTCGTAAGCCTTGCTGTGCTCAATCACGAAGATGGTGTCGGGTTTGAGCATTTGGGAGTTGAGCACCAGTTCGGGAATGGTGGCGAAGTCGGGCAAATCGTATGGTGGGTCGGCAAAGATGATGTCGAACTTCGTGCCGCACGTTTCCACAAATTTCAGCGCATCGCCCTTCACCTGAATAAGGTTGGGGTCGTGGAGTTGTTCTTTCACCTTGCGAATGAAATTGTATTGCGTAGCCGCCTTCTCCACGCTGGTCACTTGGGCGCAACCGCGTGAAAGCAGCTCGAAGCTGATGGCACCAGTGCCCGAAAAAAGGTCGAGAGCAGTGAGTCCTTCAAAGTCCACCCAGTTGCCAAGCACATTGAAAATGTTTTCGCGCGCCATGTCGGTAGTGGGGCGAGCGGTGATGTTGGTAGGCACTTGAAAACGGCGACGGCCGTATTTTCCGCTGATTATTCGCATAGGGCTAAAAGAATGAGTTCGAGTGGCGCCTTCACCGCGTCTTGCCCAATGCGCAGGGCTGCCGCAGGGAAAATGGAAGGCATCACATAGTTAATGTATTTTCGGAGAGTGGGGATAGCGGCATCGCGAAGCGGCTTTCCACCAGTCACAAAAAGTTCGTTTTTATTGGCATCAAGTCCGAAACTCTGCCATGCGTTGAGCGCATAGTAGATGGCGTTGGCCGCATCGGTGCAAGGGAAGGAGTTTGCCATCACCAAGGCACGGTCGCGCACGATGAGCAGGTCGATGCGCTCGGGGTGCAGATTGAGGTGCATACACGCCCCTGTGCGGTGCTCGTCTTGATGCTTGAAATGCTCCATCAGTGGATAGAGGTGGTGCACCACAGGCGGCATATTGAAGGTGCGCTGCAAGAATCCGAGCAGCCCCTTCGGCATTTCGTAGGCAATATGCACACCGCAGCGTGGAAGCGCACAGAGGGCGAAATCGCCTTCCATATCGGGAAACATCGCCTCGAAGGCATCTTGCGCATCGAGTTCGTCGGCGAACGCCTCCGGCAAAATCATGAAGTGCTGACTTTCGACCATGATGCGCACTTTCTTGTAATCGTTGAGCAGCACGGGATTGTCGTAGATGGCATTTTCCGCAGCCTTCAGATAGCTGCCACAGCTGAGGTCGAGAGGCAATGTGCCCGTAATCAGCGAGTTTTCCTCGTCGATGTCGTGAAGCGTGTATTGCACTTCGCTGGAGCCAAACGCCAGTTGAAGCGTCCAGTATTCAGGGTGCTGTATATCGATATTTGCTGTGGTGCTGGAAAGATTACTCATAATTTCATAAACAGTGCTTTTGCAAAATTAGCAAAATTCTCACTTATGTCAAAATCGGATTTTCGCACTTCTGTGTCAAAATTCTCATATCCAGCGCAATTATCGCCAAGCGAAAATGCAAAGCGGCACGGCGCACCGCCACAGAGCGTGGAGTAAAAAAAAGGTGGATATGCTTGGTAGTGTAGTGGGTTTGCAGTAATTTTGCATAGGATTTATCCGATATACAATCTATATATGATAGAACGACACGTGATTATCGACAATGTGGACCCCGTGGTTTTCTATGGGGTAAACAATTGCAACATACAACTTATCCGCAACCTCTTCCCAAAGTTGCGCATGGCGGCTCGTGGCAATGTGATTAAAGTGATTGGCGACGAGGAGGAAACGGCGCTCTTTGAGCAGAAAGTGAAAGAACTTGCCGACTTCTGCAACCACTACAATCAACTCAACGAGGAAGTGATCATCGACACCATCAAGGGCACTCCACCCAAGGAACTGAAGATGGACGATGCCATCATCTTCGGCGTGAACGGCAAGCCTATCAAGGCACGCACGCCCAATCAGCAGTTGCTGGTGAAAACCTTCACCGAAAACGATCTCACCTTCGCACTCGGTCCTGCCGGCACAGGTAAAACCTACCTGGCGGTGGCTATGGCTGTGCGCGCGCTGAAAAATCGCGAGGTGCGCAAAATCATCCTTTCGCGCCCTGCCGTGGAAGCCGGCGAGAAACTCGGTTTCCTGCCCGGCGACATGAAGGACAAAATCGACCCCTATCTCCAGCCGCTTTATGATGCCCTCGAAGACATGATTCCGAACGCCAAGTTGAAGGAATATATGGAAACGAAGGTGATTCAAATCGCCCCCTTGGCATTTATGCGTGGCCGCACGCTCAACGACGCCATCGTGGTGCTCGACGAGGCGCAAAACACCACCACACACCAAATCAAGATGTTTCTCACACGCCTCGGCATGGGCAGCAAGATGATTGTGACTGGCGACGTGACACAAATCGACTTGCCTCGCACCACCGCTTCGGGCTTGATTCAGGCACTGAAAATTTTGCGCAACGTGAAAGGCATCGGCAGGGTGGAATTTGAGAAAAAAGACATCGTGCGCCACCACTTGGTGCAGCGCATCGTGGAGGCTTACGAACGCCACGACGAGGAAGAACAAGCCACCCCACCCCAACAACAACAATGAAAACTTCTATTCAAAACATATAAAATATCAAATCAATGGCTAAAACTTTAGTTCGCACCGACTTCAACTTCGAAGGTCAAACAAATGTGTATCATGGTAAAGTGCGCGATGTTTACAGCATCGGCAACGACATTCTCGTGATGGTGGCAACCGACCGTATTTCGGCTTTCGACGTAATCCTTCCAAAGGGTATTCCCTCAAAAGGACAAGTTCTTAACCAGATAGCGGCATCATTCCTCGATGCAACTGCCGACATCGTTCCTAACTGGAAACTCGCTACACCCGACCCAATGGTGACCGTGGGCAAGAAGTGCGAAGGGTTTGCCGTTGAAATGATTATCCGTGGCTACCTCACCGGTAGCGCATGGCGTGCCTACAAGGAAGGCTGCCGTGAAATTTGTGGCGTGAAGCTCCCCGACGGTATGCGCGAAAACGAGCGTTTCCCAGAACCAATCATCACCCCAACCACCAAGGCAGCGGAAGGACACGATGAGGACATCTCTCGCGAAGAAATCATCGCCAGGGGCATCGTGAGCAAAGAGGACTACGAGCAGGTGGAGAAATACACCCGCGCCCTGTTTGCACGCGGTACCGAAATCGCTGCAAGCAAGGGTCTTATCCTCGTCGACACCAAGTATGAGTTTGGCAAGGCCGATGGCAAGGTGATTTTGATGGACGAAATCCACACCCCCGACAGCAGCCGCTACTTCTATGCCGATGGCTATCAGGAAAAATTCGAGAAAGGCGAGCCACAGAAGCAGTTGAGCAAGGAATTTGTGCGTCAATGGCTTATCGAAAACGGATTCATGGGCAAGGAAGGTCAGCAAGTGCCTGAAATGACCGATGAATACTGCGAAACCGTATCGCAACGCTACATTGAGCTCTACGAAGACATCACTGGCAAAAAGTTCGTGCCTTGCGCCGACGAAGACCTCGCCGCCCGCATCGAAAAGAACGTAAGCGAATATCTCAAGACACTGTAATTCTCATCAGAAGTTAAGGAGCTAAGAAGTTAAAGAAGTTAAGACGATTGCTTCGGCTCTGGTGGCTGGTTATTTTTAGGACCCATCTCCGTCAGACAAGTCAGACCTGTCCGACCTGTCCGACCCGTCCGACTCCCCCCCCAAAAAAAACTCGTTGACCCGTAGACCTGTTGACTCGTAGACTCAAAAAAAGACGTGAATAAAGTAGAACAAATAAAGCCCTATAGCGAAGCCGACGGCAAGACCGAGCAGGTGCAAGCCATGTTCGACTCCATTGCCCCTGCCTACGACTTCATGAACCGTGCCATGACGCTTGGCATCGACAAGTGGTGGCGCAAGGTGGCGCGCAAGAAAGTGGCTACCGTAGCCCCCAAGCGTCTGCTCGACGTGGCTACCGGCACTGGCGACTTTGCCATTCAACTCCACAACCACCTGCACTGCACCGTGAAGGGCATCGACTTGAGCAACGGTATGCTGGAGGTGGCACGCAAGAAGGTGGCCGATAAGGGACTTCAAGAGCAAATCACCTTCGAGCAAGGCGACTGCCTGAAGATGCGCTTCAGCAGCGAGAGTTTCGATGCGGTGACTGTGGCTTTCGGTGTGCGCAATTTCGAGCACATCGACCGTGGGTACGAGGAAATGTACCGCGTGATCAAGCCTGGCGGCATGCTTTGCGTGCTGGAACTTTCCACACCGCAAAACCGCTTCATTCGCTTCTTCTACGACCTCTACGCCATGCACATCATTCCGTTTGTGGGTTCGCTGAAAAGTGGCGACAAAAGCGCCTACCGCTACCTGCCCGAAAGCATCGCAGCCGTGCCGCAAGGCGAGCAGATGCTCGAAATCATGCGCTCGTCAGGTTTCAAGCACTGCAAGGTGCACCGCCTCACCCTCGGTGTGTGCAGCATCTACACCGGCATCAAATTATAGCATTACGAAAAAAATCCGCTATATCGTTCCCCAAAAGGCAAATTCAAGCCCTTTGGGGAATTTTTATTTAAAATATGTGTTGCTCGTATCGCTAAAATGATTACTTTTGTGATAAGAATTATCAAACATACAATTATAGGTTAATTAATTATGGGAGCAATTAAAACTATCGGCATTCTCACTTCAGGAGGCGACGCTCCAGGTATGAATGCCGCAATTCGTTCAGTCACTCGTTCGGCAATTTACAACGGATTCAATGTGAAAGGAATTTACCGTGGCTACAAGGGACTTATCGACGACGAAATTGTAGATTTCAAAACTCAAAACGTATCAAATATTATCCAACAGGGTGGCACTATCCTGAAAACTGCACGATGCAAGGAATTTACCACCGAGGAAGGCCGCGCCCGCGCTTTCGACGTGATTAAGAAGCACGGCATCGATGCATTGGTGGTGATTGGTGGCGACGGTTCGCTCACTGGTGCACGCCAGTTTGCCAGTGAATTCGACTTCCCTATCATCGGTTTGCCAGGCACTATCGACAACGACCTCTACGGCACCGACCACACCATCGGCTACGACACCGCCCTCAACACCATCATGTGGTGTGTGGACCGTATTCGCGACACTGCCACCTCACACGAGCGCCTTTTCTTCATTGAGGTGATGGGCCGCAACGCTGGCTTCCTTGCCCTCAACGGTGCAATCGCCAGTGGTGCCGAGGCTGCCATCATTCCAGAAATCTCCACCGAGGTCGACCAGTTGGCTGAACTGATTCAAAACGGCTTCCGCAAGAGCAAAAACTCATCAATCGTGCTCGTGGCAGAAAGCCCCGTGACCGGTGGCGCAATGGGACTGGCAGAACGCGTGCGCAAGGAGTTCCCTGAATACGATGTGCGTGTCACCATTCTCGGTCACCTCCAGCGTGGTGGTTCGCCCACAGCGCAAGACCGCATTCTCGCATCACGCATGGGTGCGGCGGCAGTAGATGCGCTGCTCGAAGGCCAACGCAATGTGATGATTGGCGACGACAATGAGGAGATTGTGTATGTTCCATTCAGCAAGGCTATCAAAAACAACAAGCCTATCGACCGCGAACTGCTCAACACACTCCGCCGCCTTTCTATCTAACCCACCGCTGACGGATTACGAAAGAAAATAATCGTTTATCATCATATCACTCAACTGGTCTGTGGGAGCGACACCACATTTCGCACCCGACCAGGTGAGTGATTTAACCAACAAATAGTATTATGAAATACAATTTTAAAGAAAAACAAGCCATTGTATCGGTAGTCATGGCAATGGCACAAGCCGATGGCGTAATCGACCCTAACGAACTCGCATATTTTGAACAGTTGCAAGAGTTGCTCCGCATCTCCGATGAAGAACTGTGCGACGTGACTGCCACCATCGACAACGACTTCTCGCTCTTAGGGCTTATCGTGCTCTCGAAAATGGAAAATCAGAAAAAAGCCGATGTGAAGAAGATGCTGCTGCAAATGATGACCAGCGATTGCGACCTCAATGAGAAGGAACTCACGCTCTTCAACTTTGTTTGCCGTGTCACCGGCATGGACGCTGCCACCGACAGCCTTCTCGGCAGTGGCGAACTCGACTACGACCCTACACGCATCCTCACAGCCGACGCTATCAAGAAAATCAAAAGCGCAGAAAAACACCTGCTCGGTGAAGGGAAAAAATAACACACTCACTCTTTTTTAACATACACCCCCATATTCAATTCAAAAAAACTAAATGAAATGAAAGCGAATCGACGACTGTTAACTATGATTTTGGCAAGTGCCTTGACCTTCGGCATCGCCAATGCTAAAAACGACGAATATAAGCACGACAACTGCTACAACTATATGCGTGGCTTGGAAGCCGTGCAGAACGAAGACAACGACGAAGCCATCAAGTATCTGAAGGCAGAAGTGGAACAGCACCCCAACTGCGACCGTGCATACCAGCAGCTGGCTGTAATCTACGGCAATCAAGGTGAGAATGGTGATGCGCTCACTTGCATCGACCTCGCCATCAAGCACTGCCCCAAAAAGGACACTTATAACCAATCATACAACCATTATGTGAAAGCAAAAATCATAGAGAATCTTGGTAGTATTGAAAATGCCGAGGCAGAATACAATAAGTCGATTAAGCTCGATCCGGAAAATTATGATCGCTATGTATCAAGAGGTGATTTCTACTACAACCGACAGATGTTTGAGACAGCTGCTGCCGACTATAAGAAGGCTACTGAGCTACAACCCGGATTGGCTATAAGCTTCACCCGCATGGGAATGTGTATGGAGGCTTTGGATAGAATACAAGAGGCATACGACTGCTACGACTACGCCTTGAAACTGTCGCCTGGCGACAACACCGTTATCGCCTACAAAGGTGATGCCCTACTCAAACTCAAAAAATACAACGATGCGATCAACTGCTACATTGAAGCCATCAGCGGTGACAACGACAATGAAGCCGCCCTCAATGGCTTGGCAAGTGCCATTGAAGAAGCGCCCGATGCTCTAATTGCCAAGTTGAGAGCGCAACGCCTCAAAAACCCGAAAGAAGAAATATGGACAGTGATTTTGGCCACCACTCTGAAAATCAAGCAAGAGTATGATGAGGCCATCGCTCTGTTTAAAGAACTACAGAAAGACGACCAAAGCACTGACTATTATTCTTCGATTGCAGAATGCTACCAATTGGCGGGCAACTACCCTCTGGCAATCAAATACATTGAGAAGGCGATTGAAAACGACCCCGAAAACTACCAACATGTGTTCAACAAGGCCAACTACCTCAACAAAATGGGGCTACACGACAAAGCCATCGAGGCAGCGAATATGTGCATTGAGGAATACCCCGACAATGGTGCTTTCTATGCTTTCAGAAGTATGCTCCAAATGGGCAAAAAGGACTACGAAAAGGCGTATACCGACGTTAACACAGCCATCAACTTGGGCGAAGACGACACCGACAACCGTTTTCTCAGGGCAAGAGCCCTGCTGTTCTTGGGCAGAAACGACGAGGCGATGGCTGACTTGAATATGGTGCTTGCCGACACCGCCGACGCTTACCACCACGCGTTTGCCGAGTTTTTCATGGGCAATAAGGAAGCGGCGCTTCAGCAGTTCGACACATTGGCGAGCAAAAGTTCCGACGATACATATAAGCTCTACAACCAGGCGTGCGCCTACGCTTTGATGAACGAAAAAGACAAGGCGCTGAAACTGCTTGAGCAAAGTTTTGAAACTGGCTTCTACGCTTTCACCGAGGTGAGAAACGACCCCGACTTCGACAACATTCGCGAAACGCCCGAATTTAATGCGCTAATCACCAAATACGAGGAGCAACTACAAAAAAAGTTGGAGAGTATGAAAGATGATGAAGATGCCGACCAATACGAGGAAGTGACCTGTGAGGTGCCTTACACCAAGAAAGGCGGCATCACACAGGTGAAGTGCGAAGTGAATGGACTGCCACTCCACTTCATCTTCGACACGGGCGCATCTACCATCTCCATCAGTTCGATAGAGGCACTGTTTATGCTCAAAAACGAATATCTCAGCGAAAAAGACATCGTGGGCTCGTCGTACTACTCCGACGCTAACGGCGAAATCAGCGAAGGCACCGTCATCAACCTCAAAGAGGTGAAAATTGGCGACGCCATTATCCACAACGTGCGAGCATCGGTGGTGCACAACCAAAAGGCTCCGCTGCTGCTGGGACAAAGCGCTTTCCAAAAATTCGGCAAAATGGAAATCGACAACGACAAGAAAGTCGTGACCATCACTTACAAAAAGAAGAAATAAACTATCACTCTAAATATGCGACGCTTAACACTTATTTTAGCAATCTTTGCTTCATTCACTGCGGCATTTGCCCAAAAGCACATCACCGACTCGCTGATGATCAACGGACAAATGCGCACCTACACTATGTTTCTGCCTGAGGGCATTCAGAAAGATGCCCCACTGGTGGTGTTTATGCACGGCTACAGCAAGAAGAAGGTGAAAAACTTCGACCGCTTCGGGCTCGACCCTGTGGCTGCACGCGAGAAATTCGCCGTGTGCTACATTCATGGTCTGCCCGACAGCACCAACCACTACGGCTACTACGTGGGCTACCCACCACAAGCCTCGATGCAGAAGCACGAAACCAGCGACATCTGCAAAATCACCGAAGCAGTGCAAGAGCGCTACCAACTGAGCAAGGTGAACGCTTTCGCCACAGGCATGAGCAATGGCGGCGACATGTGCTACCTCATGGCTTACGAGGGACAGACCACATTCCGCGCACTTGCTCCAGTGGCTGGCATCACCCTCAACTGGATTTATCAAAAATACGAAGCACCCCACCCCATTTCCATCTACGAGATTCACGGCACCGCCGACAAAACGTCGAGTTGGTATGGCGACATGGAAAACAAAGGCGGCTGGGGAGCGTATCTGCCACTGAAAATATCCATCGGCTACTGGGTGGCACGCAACCGTTGCACCAACATTGAGCCCACCGACACCATTCCCAGCAAAGACCCAGCAAGCACCCACTACATCGTGCAGCACCGCTTCACAGGCGGCACCGACGGTACCGAAGTATGGGTAGATGAAGTGGTGGGAGCACCCCACACCTGGCACGCCAAAGACATGAACACCGCCGAAGCCATCTGGGCATTCTTCCGCCGCCACCTCAAATAATCATCCCCCGAAACGCCCCCGAACCTAACAAATTCGGAGGGGCCTTCTCTATGGCACGATGGGAGGTTGGTTTAAACGGCTTTGAGCCTTTCGTGCCATGATTCTATATACATTTCCACGATGTGGGCATCATCGTCATGGCTATTTAATTTAGTGAACAAGTTCTTGCATTCTCCGTAGCGCTGCTTGCACGCCGACACATCGCCGCAACTATATGCGCTCTCCATTGTCTCAATCTTCCCAATAATCTCAAGAAGGATTGTTTTCTGCATCTTCCTTTGCTCAGCCTCGGCGGCAGTTATTGCGTCTTTTCTTTCTTTTTGTAATTTGTTCAACTTTATGTTGAACTCCTTAAATCGATTTGTGTTGCCACTGCTGTGTTGCATTTCCTTTACAATCGAGCGACATTGCTCCACGGCTTCGGTAAATTCTTTACTATCTTTAATTGAGATAAGGCCTGCAATACGATCGTTGAGTTTTGATAAAGTCACATACTCATCAATCCATTTTTGAGCCTTTTGCACATCGTTTGCGCCAAGGCCACATTGCAGCAATGCCGCCTCATCACCTTGTTTGGCAGCCTTTGCGGCGGCCAGCCATTTCATGTTATTTTCACACATTGCTTTAACCTTATCAATGCCACTTTGTTTATAACCAACCTTGATGAGGAACTCAAGCACAATCAACGCATGATTCTGCATTTTCTCGGCTTCTTCTATTTGTCCGAGGTTTAGGTGCTTATGGAAAAGGGGATTATGTTCAATTACAAGTTTTGCTTTCTCTTTCGCCATTTCGAGTTCAAGTCGTTTAGCGCTATTCTCGGCTAAGGTGGCTATATGCTGCTCATACTTGTTTTTATGAGGTCGCTTAATGATTTCTTGCAGTTCCTCGTAACTAAATTTAGCAAGAACAGTCTCCTGCTTGAGATATATGTTTGTGCTATCATACACTTCGGTTGCTTCATTCAACTTCCTTATCGCCTTTGTTGAAAGCGAGTTCACACTTAATCGGCGCATAGCATTGCGATATCGGCGCATCTCGCGCATTTTTTCCCAGGCATCATCAATTTTATTGTTCTTAATATCTTTTTCAATGGGTTTCACCAACTGGCGAATTTTCGTCAAATAGTCTTGCATTAGTTGTTCGGCACTTTCAAGGTCAATAATTGTCTTCAAACTCTTTCGGTCACGGCGGTCCAAACGCTCACCCACCTCTTGTGAGGGATTGCTTGTGACATGCCAGCAACAGCACGTCACACAATAATAACTTCTTACCGGAGCATGACCAGATGTCTCATAAATTTCGTCAGCGTTATACTTTATAAAACTGTCAGCCTTTTTCTTTGTGTCAAACTGGATTTTTGACTTATGGCACGACTGGCAGTAAACATGGTTTTTTGTAGGTTTCATAATTTTTGTCTTTTGTGTTTTTAGTATTGTGCGAGACTATTCTCGTGTAAAATATACGCAATTTTCGTGCCAAATTTCACCGCCCACAAACCAAAGGGACGGTTCTTTTGGTTTGTATTTCCTTATCTAATTGAAAAGCAAACATATACCACTCATCTAAAATGCAGAAAATGCAGAAAATGCACTAAAGCGGAATGAATGTGCGTTATCATATAGGTAAATGCCTCTGACATATTTCAAATGCGCTGACACATTACTTGCTTATTGCAACAAAAGCATACCAGAAGAACCGTCCCTTTGGTTTGCGATTGCTTAATTCTGCAATGTTATGAATTCTTGTTCGTAAAACAAAGTAGAGTCTAACTGCATATCTAACATTTTTTCTACATAACATCTATCGATACAAACTATTTTACTACGATATTGGCTTGGTGTCGTGTCGTTCTTTAATATGTTGTAACGAAAACTCTTTTTTGGAGGAATCTTAACCAAAAAAGTATAGCCGATTATAGAATTGTCTGCCACATATGTTGATTTTAAGGAATATTCAATCCAACTGAAACCGTCCCTTTGCTTCAAAAAATAATATCTGAAAATTGCCTCCTTATTTTTAATACTCATACTATCGTCTTTGACAATAAAAGTCAATAAATCTTTAGAGGAAAGATTTTGAATTTCTATAGTTTCCACAAATTGCTCTTTATTCGTTATGCCATTATAATAAGAGCAATTTAAAATGCTTGTTTTTTCTTGTCCAGCCAAAGTGATGAAAAACAATAAAACAAACGGAAAAATAATGCGGACTTTATTCATACTTACTTCATATTTTTAACTGTTTCTGTTTTTGATTTTATTATCATATCAATCAATTTGATATTTGTATCTTTAGTGCCTCGAAAATGATGAGAAGCACCTCTATGATTGTAGCCATTCAGTATATATAGTGCCCCATGCCCATTCGCTTCATGACTATAGGTTTCAGCAGCTCCCTTTTCTGACAAGTTTTTATTAATAATGACATGGATGGTATTATTTGTCGACCCAGAAAAACCAGCCCTATCGGGGAACAATGTGATTCCCATTTCCCCAGTCTCTCCCGTGGAAAGCCCCCTAATAGTGCTACCTGTCTTATCTTTGTCATCCTCGTTATCATATAAGGGATTGAAATCATAATATGTCATAGTGCTATTTTTTAGCTCTCCATTCTCATCAATATAGTTGTAATTGTCATTCAATTCAACAAACATAGTGATTGGAGAGTTTACTATGTATTTCAATATTTGGAAATTATAACTGTCACCACTGTATTCTTCAAGTTTATTTTTATCTATAAATCCCTCGTCATTAATTACTACGAATCTTCTTGCTTCAGCTGGAATAGTATTTTTTATCACCTGAAGTTCCTCTTCTCCTTTAGGCTTCAATTCTTTTCCTGTGGGGTCGGTGAGGGTGATGGGGTTGGCGGCGCACCAGAGGTAGGGGCTGAGGTGGGGGTATTTCTCTGCCATGGGGTCGAGGGTGGGGGTGCGGCCTGTCTGTGGGGCGTACCACCGGGCTTGGCTGTCGTAGAGGTCGAGACCGTTTTCGCGGTCGAGCTCTTTGGCGCTGTACTTGTAGGGTTGGATGCCTTCGGTGGTGGTGGTTGCCATTAGGGCGCCGTAGGAGTAGTAGCTGTTGAGCTCTATCGGTTGGTTACTCTGGTTGAGGACTACGCGGATGTTGCCTTGGTAGTCTTTGATGTAGAAGTAATATTCGCCGCCTAGGATGTAGCCACAGGAGCACAGCGTGTGCGCCCCAACGGTTTTAATTAGCCGTTTTTTGGTGTGGCGATGTGGAGTACTGGTTATCATGACACGAAGGGTTTTTGGAACGCTTATAGGCAAAGGTATGCAAAATTATTGAGAAACAGGCCATTTAGCCCACAAATAATTTGTAAAAATTTGTAACTTGGCTTTAAAACCACAAATTTCACAAATCACACGAATATTTTTGCGCAAACCAAAGGGACGGTTCTTTCGGTTTGTGTTTTAATATCTGATTGAAATACAAACACATACAGCACACCTAATATACAAAAAAATGCGCTTATGCGGAATGAATGTGCGTTATCATGTAGGTAAATGCCTCTGACATATTTCAAATGCGTTGACACATTGCTTACTTATTGCAACAAAAGCATACCAAAAGAACCGTCCCTTTGGTATGTAAAGTTGTCATTATCAAAATTCGAGATTTTGTGGAATTTGTGATTTTACATAATTTTTACATTGGCGTATTTAGTTGTTTTTTAATCGCTTAAATAGCGTCGCCATCAAAGGAGCCGTTCCTTTGATGGTGTGATGGTGGGGATAATTGGAGAAATAGCAGTAACTTTGCAGCCGGAAATTCAAGGAAATTCAATTAGACTAAAAATTTGTTAGCGGTATGAACGAGAAAATGAAGTTGGGAAACTGGTTGGCGTTGCTCGGACTCTCTTTTGCAACATTTATCTTCAACACATCCGAATTTGTGCCTATTGGCTTGCTCACCGACATTAAAAACGATTTCGGACTGACCGAAGCCTCGGTAGGTATGCTTATATCCCTGTATGCGTGGGCTGTGATGATATTGTCGCTGCCTTTGATGCTGCTGGTATCTAAAATGGAAATGAAGCGGCTGATGCTTTGGCTACTGGGCATTTTCACGGCGTTTCAATTCATGTCGTATTTATCCACAAGTTTTGTGATGCTGATATGCGCTCGCATAGGCGTGGCGTGTGCCCATGCTGTGTTTTGGTCGGTGATTTCGCCCATTGCCGTGCGCATTGTGCCCGACCGCTACCGTTCTATTGCCCTAAGCATGGTGGTCACAGGGTCGTCGATAGCCATGATTTTGGGTATGCCCTTAGGCCGTGTGATTGGTCTGCATGTGGGCTGGCGAATGACGTTTTTCAGCATTGGCGTATTCTCAGCCCTCACCTTCCTCTACATAGCGTGGCGCTTGCCAAAGGTGCCGAGCGGTGGCGGATTTTCACCGAGAAAGTTACCCGAACTGCTACGCCACAAGGGCATCATAGGACTATACCTATTCACGCTACTCATTTCAAGCGCCATATATGTGGCATACAGTTATATTGAGCCATTCCTGAAGCAAGTGTCGCTCATGCCCGACGACTGGGTGACCACTGCGCTGATGGTGTTTGGTGGCGCAGGGCTTTTGGGCAGCATCGCATTTTCGAAATACTACAACCGCAACCGCAAACTGTTTATCACCGTAAACGTGGCTGCCATGGCGCTATGCCTTTTGCTGCTCTACCCCGTGTCGTCGGGCTTTTTGCCCGTGATTGTGCTGCTTGCCGTGTGGGGAGCCACTGCCACAGCCTACAATGTGGCGATGCAAAGCAACATGATTCTCGTCACCACCCCCGAAAGCACCCCAGTGGCAATGTCGATTTTCTCTGGCATCTTCAACTTGGGCATTGGCAGCGGAGCATTTTTCGGTGGAGCCATCTGCTCAGACCTCTCCATCTCCTACATCGGTTTAGCCGGTGGTGTGCTCGCCCTTATTGGGCTGGTGTATTGGGTGGCAAGGTTGGGCAACAGGATTGATCCAAAAGACACGCTCGACAAATATCTATAAATTTCCCTCTAAAAAGCGACCTCGGTCGCTTTTTTTGTGTATGGGGGTGGGCTCGGAGAACTCGGAGTGCTCGGAGAACTCAGAACTATCGGAACTATCGTCTTAACTTCTTCAACTTCTTAACTCCTTAACTTCTAAAAATCTAACCTCTAATATCTAACTTCTAATATCTTATTTCTAACCTCTAACCTCTAATTTCTAATTTCTTTTTGTATCTTTGTAGATTGAATAATTATATACTGATATGAAACATTTATTCTACATTTTGGTGGCGATGGCGGTGATGTGCGGAGCCGTGGCGTGCGGCAAAAAGCACTCGCCCAACAGCGTGAAGGCGCAAGCCCAGGCGGTAGATGCCGTGGCACGCCTCGTGGCAGTTGATTCCACCGACACGATGGCTATGCAGAGCGAACTGCTCAAAGCCGAAGCCATGCGCAGCCAGTTTCTGCTCGACGGCGACAGCGTAGCGGCACAGGACTTCGACGAAACTTTCCGCGAAACGCTCATTCAGAAGTCGCCACGAATGGCAAAAACTCTTTTTTCAAAAAACGATTAAATCCACAAAAAAAATATTTCCGACTATGTTATCTCTTGAAGAATACAGAAAATTGGCAAACGATGAAATTGCCGCCATTCCTTATCCAGCCACTCCTAATGGACTTTACGAACCTATCGCCTACACTATGGACTTGGGCGGCAAGCGTCTGCGTCCGGCATTGGTGCTAATGGCTTGCGAAGCCATGGGTGGCGATGTGAAAAAGGCTGTGAAGCCTGCTGTGGGTCTGGAACTTTTCCACAATTTCACCCTTCTTCACGACGATGTGATGGACAACGCCGATGTGCGCCGTGGCAAGCCCACTGTGCATCGCCGTTGGAACGACAACACCGCCATCCTCTCTGGCGACGCAATGCTCACCATGAGCAGCCAGTATGTGGCGCAAGTGGAACCTACCGTGCTGCCCGAAATAATGCGCCTGTTCAACCAGACCGCAATGGAAATATACGAAGGTCAGCAATACGATATGGACTTTGAGGTGCGCAACAACGTCACCATCGAGGAATATATCGACATGATTCGCCTGAAAACATCGGTGCTGATTGGCTGTGCCTGCAAGATGGGCGCGCTCATCGCTGGTGCTTCCGAAGCCAACGCACAGGCTCTTTACGAAACCGGTCTGTATCTCGGCCTCGCTTTCCAACTCCAAGACGACGTGCTCGACGTGTGGGGCGATGAAGCCACCTTCGGCAAGGCTATCGGCGGCGACATCATGAACAACAAGAAGACATTCCTTCTGATTGGCGCTATGCAAAAGGCACAAGGCGACGATGCCAACGAACTCCGCCGCTGGATCAACAACGACTACGCACTTCGCAGCGAGAAAGTGCCAGCAGTGACTGCACTCTACGAGCGACTGGGTATGCGCGAGGCTGCCGACGAAGCCATCAAGCGCTACGACGACATGGCTTTCGACGCGCTCAGCAAAGTGGAAATGAGCGATGAGGCACGCGAGGCTTTTGTACAACTCATTAAAGGCTTGGTGGGTCGCAAGAAATAATGATTGACAGCCATAGCCACATCTACTGCGATGCTTTCGACACCGACCGCGAAGAAATGCTGCTTCGTGCGCGTGAAGCCGGCGTCACACACATCGTGATGCCCAACGAGAACCTTGAAAGCATCAGCCGCCTGAAGGCAGTTTACGATGCACACCCCCAGTTTGTGTCGATGACCATCGGGCTGCACCCCGAAGAAATCGGCGACGACTACCACGAGCAGTTGCAGGCCATGCACCAAATGCTTGCCGAGGGCACTATGCCCTTCGTGGCTGTGGGCGAGATAGGCATCGACCTCTATTGGGAGCAAGACAAGCGTGATGAGCAACTTGAAGCGCTCGACACGCAGTTGCGCTGGTGCAAGGAGTTCGACCTGCCATTCATCATTCACTGCCGCGATGGCGTGGCTGAGTGTCTGGAGGTGATGGACAACTTCGGCGAACCGCTCCCCAAGGGCGTGTTCCACAGTTTTACCGGCACCCCTGCCGACATCGAAGCCATTCGCAAGCGCGGCGACTTCTATTTCGGCGTGAACGGCATTGTCACGTTTAAGAAAAGCGAGGTGAAAGCCAATCTGCCCGTGATTGGGCTTGATAGGCTGCTGCTCGAAACCGATGCGCCATACCTCGCCCCTGTGCCGAAGCGTGGCAAGCGCAACGAAAGCGCATTCACCGCCCACGTTTGCAATTTCGTGGCGGCAGAAATGGGCGTATCACCAGCAGAAATCGACGAAATCACCACCCGAAACGCTTGCGAACTGTTCCGACTCAACAACAATTTATAATCACATATAGCAATGAAAAGAATAATTGCATTTTCTCTACTGCTCACTTTTGTCCTTGCGGCTTTCGCACAGCGATTGCCACAAAGCACCATGCCACCCAAGCGTGAACTGCGCTCGGCGTGGGTTTCGACGGTGTGGGGCATCGACTGGCCAAAACAGGGCGCACCTGCCGAACGCCAAAAGGCAGAACTGGTGCGAATGCTCGATTCGCTGAAAAACAACAATTTCAACGCCATCAACCTGCAAGTGCGCTCCATGAGCGACGCATTCTACCAGTCGAGCTACGAGCCTTGGTCGAGTTATCTGACCGGCACTCGTGGCAAGCATCCGGGCTACGACCCACTCGCCTTTGCCGTGAGCGAATGTCACAAGCGCGGCATGGAAATCCACGCATGGATCAACCCCTACCGCTTCTGCATCACTAAAATGTGGAACACCGAGCGCGACCAGGAGGCGAAAAGACATCTGCTCCGATGGGGCAAATTCTATATCCTCGACCCTGCACAGCAGTGGACCATCGACCGCATCGTGAATGTGTGCCGTGAGGTGGTCACCAAATACGATGTCGATGGCATTCTCTACGACGACTATTTCTACCCCAACGGCATCGCCTCGTCGGTGGCGGCTCCCGACTACAAGGAGTGGCAAAACTCAGGCACCGACCTGAGCATTGGCGACTGGCGACGCGAGAATGTGAACCGAATGGTGAAAGCCGTTTACGATATGATTCAGCGCGAAAAGCCGTGGGTGCGCTTCGGCATCTCCCCTGCCGGCGTGGCTTGCACCAGCCAATCGCTTGCCGACAAATACGGCATCGACCCATGCCCATCGGGCAGCGACTGGCAGTATAACGGCATTTTCTCCGACCCGGTGTCGTGGCTGAAAGGTCACCTTATCGACTTCATCGCCCCACAGGTGTATTGGAAAATAGGCTTCAAGCGCGCCGATTTCAGCCTTGTGGCACCATGGTGGTGCAAAACGGCGAGAAAATTCTCGCGCCAGGCTTTCGTGTCGATGTGTATCGACAAGTTGATGACCACCAGCGAGTTCCCCGAATGGGCTGCCGAAATGGAGATTTTGCGCAGAAATTGCGCTAAAGACCAAGGCGGCACCATATTCTGGTCGGTGCGTAACCTCTACAACAAGCCCGGTTTGAGCGAGCAGCTCTGCCACTACCTGAAGCGCACCGTTTACCAGTATCCATCGCTGATGCCGCTCACCCCTTGGCGCAACAATGTGGCACGCAAAGCCCCCGTGGTGAATTTCCTCAAACAAAAGGGCAATCTACTCACTTGGCAACTGATTCCACGCTGCCGCTACACGGTGTATGCGTTCCCGAAGACGGTTGACAAAGCCAAGTTCGGCTCCGAAGTGAAATATCTGCTCGGCATGGTGTATAACCCAGAGCGTGGCGGCGAAATGGTGACCTATACCATTCCTGCCCATCTGCGAGCAGCCTACCAGTTTGCCGTTTGCCCACTCGACCGCTACGGCAACGAATACGCCCCTTCCTTCACTGAATAATTCCTTCGTATTACTATTCAAATATCAACTTTTATACTTTTATACAAAATGAAATTTAGACATTTATTTTTCGCCGCTTTCCTCCTGCTCGGATTTGCAGCACAAGCGGCTGGCACTTACAGCGTGCCTAAGCGTGAATTTCGCTCGGCTTGGGTGGCTACAGTTTGGGCACTCGACTGGCCACGCGATGCCAACGACAATGAAGCCAACGGCATGAACGCCGAAGTGCAGAAAGCATCAATGATTCGTATGCTCGACTCGTTGAAGCGCAACAACTTCAACGCGGTCAACTTCCAAGTGCGCTCCATGTGCGATGCTATGTACAAGTCGAGTTACGAGCCATGGTCAAGTTATCTGACTGGCACCCGTGGCAAGGCTCCAAGTTACGACCCTCTGCAATTTGTGGTGGAGGAATGTCATAAGCGCGGCATGGAATGTCATGCATGGGTGAATCCTTACCGCTTCTCCACAGGAGCCAACTGGACCACCGCTTACGATGACAAGTTGAGGGAAGACGGTCACTTGCTCAAATACGACAAAACCATCATTCTCGACCCAGCACAGCAGTGGACCATCGACCGCATCACCGATGTGTGCCGTGAAATCATCACCAACTATGATGTGGACGGCATTCTCTACGACGACTATTTCTACCCCGACGGCATTCCCTCTAACAGCACCGCCGAAGACTACGATGAGTGGAAAAACTCTGGCACAAGCATGAGCATCGGCGACTGGCGACGCGACAACGTGAACCGCATGGTGAAATCAGTTTACGATATGATTCAAACCGTAAAGCCCTGGGTGCGCTTCGGTATCTCTCCAGCCGGTGTGGCAGCCACAAACGGCTCAGTGGCATCGAAATATGGCGTTGAGCCTTGCCCATCTGGTTCTTCCGACTGGCAATACGACGGTATTTTCTCCGACCCTCTGGCATGGATTTCGAGCCAAACCCTCGACTACATCTCGCCACAGGTGTATTGGAAAATCGGTGCGAAAGCCGACTATTCCACCATCACTCCATGGTGGGGCAAGGTGGTGAAGAAATTTGGCCGCCATGTGTATATTTCCACCTCTATTTCCAGTATGAAGGTTGGAAGCGATGCCAACGACTATGTGGAATATGCCAACCAAGCCGAAATCAACCGCACATCGTCGCTCGACGGCGCATTTGGTTCGATTTACTATTCTTGCAAGTACCTCTACATGCGCAACCCCAACTCGCTGGCGAGCTACTTGCGCAACACCGTTTACACCCGCCCTGCCCTTGTGCCTGCGCTCCCTTGGAAGCAAGGCAACAACCCTGGCTTGGTGACCAACCTCGCATACAGCGGTGGCACACTCTCTTGGAATGGCTACGACAATGTGCGCTACTCTGTGTATGCCTTCCCTGCATCAATGAATCCTGCCACATTCACCAAGCAAGTGGAATATCTCTTGGATATGAGTTACACCACCAGCTACAAAATACCGGTTGAATACCAAAGCAACGAGTGGCAATATGCCGTGTGCGTGGTCGACCGCGTGGGCAACGAATACGAGCCTGTGTTCCTCGGCAGCAGTTTGAAGGCTCTCGGCAACCCTGTACTCATCGGTCCTGCCAACGAAGCCACTATCGACATGCCTTTCACTTTCTCTTGGCATAAGGTGAAAGACGCTGCCAACTATGTGGTGGAAATCAGCAACGATGCCGACTTCGGCAATGTGGTGGAACGCTACACCACCACCGACACCATCGCATCTGCGCTCCAATTCTCACAACTTCGCCACGAAACCAACCAATACTGGCGTGTGCAGGCTTGCGAGGCAAACCATTACTGCGGCGTGAGCGAAACCCGCACTATCGTGCCAAAGTTGCTCACAGTCACCTACCCTGCCGATGGCGAGGAGGAAGTGGCTCCTGATTTCACCGCTAAGTGGTACAATGTAAACTCCACCAACGAGGCTACAGTGGAAATCGCTGACGATGAAGCATTCGAAAATATTCTCTACACCGGCAAATCAGCCACTGGCGAATTGGCTATACCCGACGGCAAACTCGAATCGGGCATCACCTGCTATATGCGTGTTCGCCTCACCGTAGATGGCAAGGAAATGGTGTCGCTCCCTGTTCGCTTCACCATCGTTCACTTGGCAGCGCACCTGCTTCGCCCAACCGAAGGTGGCGAAATCTACAAGGGCGAGTATGTGGAAGTGAAGCCACAAAGTTGGGCTACCAGCTACCAAATTGAAATCAGCACCTCTGCCACCACTTGGGGCCGCACCCGCTTTGTGGAAACTCTCAAAGACGGTGCCACTCGCACCTCTCTCACTGCCGACAACATCAAGGTGAACAGCAAGAAGATGACTGACGGCAAAACATACTACGCACGCGTGAAAACGGCATACGAAGGACTCGACGGCGCAGCCCACACCACCGAATGGGGACCAGTAGTGAAGTTCGTTTACCGCACCGAAAAGCCTGTAATCGGCGACATCAACGGCGACGGCGAAGTGAACGCTTCCGACGCTACCGCCCTCATCAACCACCTTCTCGGCACAGAGTCATACCCTGTCAACCTCTGCGACGTGAACGGCGACGGCGAAGTAAACTCAAGCGACGTAACCGCCCTCATCAACAAGATTTTAGGCAACTAACAACCCTCCCAAACCCTCCCTTAAAGGGAGGGCTTCCCATCCCCAACAGCCTCCCGACAAGCCCAAAAGGCCAGCTTCGGTTCCAAAGGGTCTAAAAGGTCTGCTTGGGTCTGAAGGGTCCTATAAGTCCAAAATCAAAACACCTATTTAATCCATTAAATCCTATTTTCACCTATTTTATTTTAGGTGTTAATTGGATTGAAATCAGATTAAATAGGTGTTTTTTTCACCCTCAAAAGAGCACTAAAATATCCAATTCCGACAAATAATCCACACTAAAATATCCAAATCCGACAAATAATTCACACTAAAATACTCAAATCCGAAAAATAATTGTAGGCTTCAACAAAAACGATTCCAACATCGCCATCAAAAGTAACCATATTCAGAAGTCCACAAAAAGAAGCCCCAAGCCACCCAAAAGCCACCACCCCAAAAACGCCACTACACTCCACGCCACTAAGCCTCCCAATAGATACCCAACCACGGCAACTCCATATAAAATGCGAATGGCATAGTAACTTCCCAAGTTCTGCACAGATATTTCCTGCCAGCAGATAAAAAGTTTTGTATTCATTCATCCCAAATTTTGGGCTTGTTAAGTTAATTTGGGCAAACACATCAAAAGTTTGAGAAAAATTTGAAACAATTTGATATGCATCCGAATATTTTCCCAATTTATAAATTATAAAGCTTGTCATCCTGACTTAAGTTATCAAAAATATCAGATAACGTATATTGGTTATAATTTTCCAAATCCATATGTTTGAATCTTTAGTTTTGGTTACATAAAATTACAACTATGTTAGAACCGATCAAATTTGGATTGCCTTTTTTGCACAGACACATACTTCTATACAGCACTTATGATATTAATTCTTATATGAATAAGACCATATATTAAATATCTATTTTATATTTTCGATAAGAAAATTATAAATATCAACAATCAATTTTAAAATTGAAAGGATTGATAATATAAACAAACCCATTATACTTGATGAAATATATTTTTGTATATAAGTTGGTAGTCCTGGTACACAAATAGAAATGATAATGATAAATACGCTAATTAATAAGAGGAAAGTTAATCTTTTAATGAAAAGTTTACAGAAATCCTTGAATTTTTTTATATATAAAACGTCGGATTCGTTTTCTGTTGTTATTTGTTTAATTCTATTTGTCAATTTATCTGGGACTATGAAAATCACACCTAAAGCGATTGCTAAGAAAATACTTATCGTGGTCAAAATATCATTTATACGTTCTGCTACATTTACTGAATTATTATAGCAATAAATAGAATATAGGATGGGGACACAAATGAATGTTATAATATTTCCAATAATAACAAACTTTGAGCCGTTATTCAATTCTAATAAAGACAAAAATCCATGTATTAAAAGCTTAATAATATATCCCCAAATATTCATAGTTAATTATGTATAGCGTAAATCTTTTTTTATTGCCTCTAAAAAACTATTTGCAACGGATGTAATTTGATCCCATTGAGGTTTATTATTGGCATCAATGCAATTTGCATTCAAATTTACAGATGGCAAAAGACAATCTAAACCGTCTAAAGATGAATGAGCCTTTTGTCCATTACTATCGATATAATGAAATATAAGAGTATCAGTTCGTTCATTGTAGCTATTGTCATACTTGGCAATATCGTCTTTTAGTTTTCTTTCATACATGGCATCTGCTGTGATATCCGACACTTTTACTGAAATATTTTTTATGGATTTTACAATTCTTCCTGTTTTAAGAATACTACAATCTTCAATGCCTCCATCTAAATCATTTATATGCTTTATATCTACAGATGTTATGGTACAATCTTTTATGAACTTCTTTCGATGTGATTCTGGAACAAATTTATAAGTGTTAAGTTTGTAACCGATTTCCTTAAAGAAATCAGAAAATCGTTTTCTAAAAAGTCCTAAACAGGTCGAATTTGAATATCTATGAACTATTAGAACGCCCTTATTATACCTTTTTGGAAACCAAATTAAAAAAAAGAATTGTAAAGCAGTAACCTCATCATTTTGAATTATATGGGTTGATTTGGTTGCATCCTTAGATTTGTAAACTTCAGATTGAACACCTGTGTTTCCGCCATAAAACCTACCTGTTATGGTATTTTTATTATCAGATATTTTAAACGATTGAGCGTCTGCAAAAGAAATCGCCTTTGAGTTGTCTGAGTTTGATAAAAACGTTTTGTCAAAGCTCTTAATTATGGCGTCCAATAAGGCATAAAGACCTTTTTTATCGTCATTTGTAGAACTTAATTTCTCGTAGATTTTATCAAAATTTTCTCTTGCATCTTTGTCTTTTACAGACAACGGTTTCAAATCAAATACAAAAATGTCTAAAGATAATTTCATATGAAAAATGTAAGAAAGTTTTTTTACTGTTTTTGTTCTATATAATTATAATCATCCCTTGGTAGCAAAACGTAGTCACGAAATTAAACTTTATAATGGGTTTGATTGATTAGACTACTAAACATTATCTTAAATCATTCTTTGAATAGCGCACAGCCAGTCCGATAGCTTTGCCGAGGAGCGGTGGTACGGCATTGCCTATTTGAACCAATTGCTTGTTCTTTGGACCCTCGAAGATAAAGTCATCGGGGAATGATTGCAAACGAGCCATTTCGCGAGCGGTAAGCACACGAGGTAACTTGGGGTGAATGTTTACTCCGCCATGGTTTTCCTTAATCGTACACGATGCTTCGTTCCATGGACATTTTTTCCAAGCGTCAGAATAACCTTTATAGAGGCTTTGTCCCTCTGGCAATTCAAGCATACGCTGAGCCATATCTGGGCGGTGCTTTGTCGGTACATGGTTGAATGCTTTATTCTCTGGCATATCCATAAGGTCAGCTATAGCCGCACCTGTAGTAATATATTGAGATGGTTGAAGAATTGGCTTTGGATGGTAATTCTTCAATCCTTTGCAGTTGCCGATGAAAATTACACGCTCTCGCTTCTGAGGAGTATAATAGTCGGCAGCGCATAGCGTCATAACATTCATTTCATAACCGATTGAGTGAAAATCGTCAATGATTTTCTTTTCCACAAGACCGTTGAGCATACTGCGCAAACCCTTTACGTTTTCGCAAATAACAAAATCCGGTTGCAAATGCTTCACAATCTCTATCAATTCAAGATATAGTGAGTTTCTTGGATCATCAACAATTCGGTTGCCTGCCATACTAAATCCCTGACATGGGAAACCTCCAGCGACAATATCAAGGTGTCTGCCATTCAACTGTTTCTTAACCGTTTCATAGAATTGCTCTTTAATTTCTGGAGATTTAATGTCGCCGTTTACGAATGGATGGTCAAAGTTGCGATTATAGGTCATACAAGCCTCTTTAAACCAATCAAGACCACAAATACCCTCAAGTCCGGACATTTCAAGTCCCTTAGATAGACCACCTGCGCCACAGAACAAATCAACAAACGTCATTTCTGATTTAGGCGTATCTTTCCACCAAGCAGAGATGTCTGCCAAATTTGGAGCTTTGGGGCTATATGCCTTATTTTTTTCTATATCTGGCTCTCCAAACAAATTAAATTGAACCATATCACTTGGTTCAGCCTCGGATTTTTCCTTATATTCTTCAAGAGCTTTACTCGTAATGATATATTTTGTCCCGGATTTAGAACTTTCCAAATCCCCACTAGCAACTAATCGTCGTACAGCTTTTTGTGTTGTCTTTAAAATATTTGCTACTTCTTGTATATTATAAACAGTATTCATTATTTTCCTTTAAAAAGTTCTGGATAGAGTTTACTCATTACGAATTCAACGCTCTGTTGTATTGCTTCTTCACTTAGTCTACGCACAGATTGAATGCGATATTCAACTGGGTCATATTGGTAACACCCTCTGCAACCTAAATCATCGGTGTAATTTTCATCGCCCTCATAGAAAGAGTATGGATTACCCGAAATATTTTTTGCGTCCCATCGTTTATCAGTCATTTTGCAAAGTTTGCAAATCTGACGCTTTATATCATTGGCTGCCTTACAAAGTGGCTGAAAATCTTCAATTCTTTGCGTCGCCATATCTGAAACACGCATATCGTCCTTTCGCCCATCTTTGTGGTCTACTTCGATTGTCGTGTTTTCGGATGTTCCTTTTACACCAAGCATTACACACCTGCGTTTGCTGATTTCATCTTTAATATCTTGACGAATGTTTTGACTAAAATGTGCGTCATCATTGTAGCCAATTAATCGAATGGCAGTAATGGCATTTCCTGCACCCTCCCTTTTGACTTCAACTTTATATTTACGTTGAAGACGAGAAGATTTTCTACCCCAGCTCCAGCCGTTGCCAAGCGCAAGACCTTTATACTTACCTACGAATTCTGAGGTATAAACCCAACGGCTTTCGCCTGTTTCATTATCTGGATTGGCCAATTCTAAGAATAGGTCAATTAAATTGTTCTTTGCCATAGCTATTTTGTCGTTTTTTTGAACACGAAAATATACTCATGTTTGAAAAGAAAATTATCACTTTTCAAAGCTCGGTATCGCCAAAGCGATTCGATGCCGATTTTACCTCTATTGCCTACCATATCTTTAATAACAATACCTTTCAATTTACATTTAAAGGTTCTTTTAATGGCATACATAAGGTAAAATCCTAAAGGAATTACTTCGCTGTCCCGATAAATATCGCCAATCACAAGACAGAAGTATTTACCCACTTTCAAAAAAGGCCAAACATTGCTTACCGACTCTACAAATTTTGTTATAAAAGTATGGAGATCTGTGATGTTTGACAAGTCTTCTGGCTTATTCGTGAATTTCACAATGTCCAAATATGGAGGATGACACATTATCAAATCAACGGTACGCTTACCTGTTGATTTCAAATCCGACTCCACAAAATCCGAAACCTTTTTAGAATTTAGTATATCGCAATTGTGAATATAATATTTGATTGGAGATGAAGTCGCATCCATTTTGGACTCAACAAAATTGATGATTTCATCGTTTATGTCAAATCCGATGTAATTGCGCCCAAGTGTTTCACATTCAAAAAGTGTAGTGCCACTACCCATAAACATTTCAAGCACATTTCCTCCTTCTTCTGTGTAACGACGAATCATTTGATTAGGAATCTGAGGAGCAAAGTTGCCGTGGTAAACATTTTCATGCTTGCCGCCTTTTGCTCTTGGTCCCATAATCCATAGGCTGTCTACGTTTATGTCAAGTTCTTTCCATTTGGATTTGTCGAACTTCATTGGATAAAATCAAAAAAACTCCGATGTAGCTTCTGAAGGTGACCAAACCTTGTGCAACTACAAAGGTGTTCTTATTAAAAGTTACCGGCATTAACGTGCCGTTATACGTTCATTTATTTGGTCAATTACAGAATTTATTGCTTTAGATAACAAAGTTACGAATTTTTGCGATAGCCTAGCTATTATGTGAATAAAATTTATTTAGCAAAATTTCAAAACTTTGTTTCTTGAAAGTCAAAGTTAATGGTGTATGTGTGCAATTTGCACAAGTTAAATAAAATCAAAAATCTATACAATTTCGCTTGTTGAGATGCTGAAATTTTCCCTATTTGGAAATTTTTCCGCTCCTATGTAGAGGGTGTCGAACATCCGCGTCCGATTTGCAGGTGGAGAGCGGAGAGGGAAGCTGATTCGTCCGAATCAATAGTGCCCACTCCACTCTCCGCTACTTCGTTCCTATAAACCACCAATCTCTAACCTCTAATTTCTCACCTCTATTATATAATCGATGGTTTCGGGGTGGGTGGGGATGGTGAAGGTGAGGGTTTTGTCTTTGGATTGCTTGAAAGGGAGCTTTTGGGTGGTGCCGAACACTGATACCGATTTCACTTTGCTGTTTAATGTTAGCGTGAGTGGTTTTCCAGCCAAAGCGTTGTCGGTGATATGCACATATTGCACGTTGCCCTTACGGGTGATGGCGCCCCATGGCTGTGGCATCATGTCGCCAGCGGTGGTGCCGTAGATGGTCTCGCCGTATTCACGAAGCCACTTGCCCACGCCTTTCAGGCGTTCGAGAGCTATGGCAGGGAGTTCGCCATTAGGTTGAGGGCCAATGTTGAGCAGCAAGTTTGCGCCCTTGCCCGATGTGTTGATGAGCAGTTGCACAATCTGCGCCACCGACTTATAATTCTGATCCACCACCTTGTAGCCCCACATGCCGTTCATTGTTTGGCAGGTCTCCAAAGGCAAACGGCTCACCGAAGCCGCCTTTTCCACAAATCCGGCGGTGTTTTCGCCAGGCAGGTCGCGCTCAAAAATCTGAATGTCCTCGCCGTCCTTAATCGCCTCGTGGTGGTTGTTGCCAATCAGGCACGCAGGTTGCAGGCGGTGAATCATATCGTATTGCGGACGAAGTTGCCAGTCAAACGGAATGGAGTCGCTATCGTGGTCCCAAAAACCATCGAACCAAATGGCACCAATCTTGCCGTAGCGAGTGAGCAGTTCGGTGAGTTGCTTGTTCATAAAGTCGTAATAGTGCGCCCAGTTGGCGTTTTCGGGTTTCTTGCCAGTGCGCAAACCAGTTCTACCGGCAGGATAATCCTCGCGCGTCCAATCGATATGCGAATAGTAGAGATGCAAACGCATGTCGGCATCGTGGCACGCGGCAGCCAGTTCGCCCACCACATCGCGGTGGAATGGCGAAGCATCCACGATGTTATAATCCGACGCATCAGTTTTCCACATCGAGAAGCCATCGTGATGGCGTGTGGTGAAACAAACGTACTTCGCTCCAGCGTCTTTAAACGCCTCCACCCACTTTTTCGCATCGAAGCGGTGAGGGTAGAATGCATCGGCGGCTTTCGCATATTCGTTGCGGTCGGTGCCTGAATTTTGCAAATACCACTCGCCCTGGGCAAACATACTGTAGATGCCCCAGTGCAAAAATATACCAAATTTCATGTCGGCAAACTCGGCGCGCGAACGCAGATTCTCTGCCGAAGGCTCGTAGGGAGCAGTTTGAGCCACGCTTCGACCACCGACGCAAGCCAGCAACAGTGCCAAAGCCATCAACTTTCTCAATCTCATAAGCATTAAAAATTTATGTAATGGAGTAAAAAACATTGTCTTCCACAAAAATACACAAATTCCCGATATCCACCATAAAAAAGTCAACAAGTCTACGAGTCAACAGGTCAACAAGTGTGGAGAAAATTAGGGTTCTGCGGAAAATTTCTGGGGATAGATTATGCATTGTTGCCGAATCGTAAATGGAATCAAAAACAAAACATAAAAAACAGCCTTGGAGCAACGTGGAATGCTTCGCATTTGGCGGTGCGACTGTGCGCTTTGCGTCATTGGAAACGAGTTTCCATGCCGCCAACCACACAATCACTCCGCCACCCTCTTACGAGGGCTTACCACATTGCACCAAGGATAAAAACCGCTCGCCGTTTCACGGCGAAAAACCCCTG